>Ga0209515_10001018_pt1 | contig 48446 bp, 55 predicted proteins | sample Subgroupgradi54m_FD_187454 | JGI IMG/M metagenome (GOLD analysis project Ga0209515, IMG submission 187454) | Subsurface groundwater microbial communities from S. Glens Falls, New York, USA - GMW60B uncontaminated upgradient, 5.4 m (SPAdes)... ... | reverse complement strand
GTGTGGGCGGGGGTCTTGCGAGCCGGGTTGAGGCCCACCACCTTGAAGGCCAGGAAGGCGCTGTAGTAGCGGTAGGCGATCGCGAGGACGCACAGCGCGCCGAGCAGGAAGGGGAGCACGCGCATCACGGTGACATTAGATGAGGTCGGTGCAGGATTCGAAGTAGCCGCAGCGCACACACAGGAGCTTGCACTTGCGGCCAGTTAAATGGGTACCGCAGGAAGGACAGATGGGAACCGGAGCGGGCTCTGTAGGTCGTTCACACAGGAGCGGGGAGCGTGAGCCCGCGGATGGTCTGCTGGATGATTCGCTCGGCATCGTCCTGTGTGACGCCATGATACCAGATGTAATCCGGGAACACCATCACGTTTGGCCCTTTGGCGCACAGGTCCTGACAGCCGGACTTGCTCACCCGCACCACGCGCGAGAGCCCCAGTTCCTTCACACGGGCCTTCAGCGCCGCCGCGATCGCCTCGCTGGCCCGATGCGAACAGCAGACCTCGTTCGGCTCGCGCTTGTTGATGCAGACAAACAGGATTTTCTGATACGGAACGCGCCCCTGCTCCATTTCGTTTATTCCTTGAAGTAGGAGGTATGAAGTAGGAAGTAGGATCGGTGTCTTTTTCCTACTTCCTACTTCATACTTCGTGCTCCTCACTCACCTCTAGACGTTGAACCCGATCGCCCGCAGATCTTGCTCAAGCTGCTGGCTGCTCTCAAATCGGATCCCGATCAACCCCATCCGTCGGCCGGCATCGACCAGCTCCGGCCGGTCATCGATGTACACCGCGGTCTCCGGCCGCGCTCCCGCCCCCGCCCGTTCCAGCGCGAGTCGATAGATCCGGGGGTCCGGCTTGCGCAGCCCCACCTCGCAGGAGGCGATCCAGTCGTCGAACACGGAGAGTGATGCTATGGTCCTTCGGATGTAATTGATGTGGAGCTCGTTCGTATTGCTGAGCGCGATGAGCTTGTGGCGTTCGCGGAGCCGCCGCATGAGCCAGGTGACGTCCTGGTTCTCTGTGAAGATGTCGTTCCAGGCCTTCACAAACTGCTCGTAGGTCCATCGGAGTTTGAGCCTGGCCTTCAACCCTTCGTAGTACGCCTGGGGTTTGATGCGACCCAGCTCAAACGGCAGGAGCAGCTCGTCGTGGTAGACGACCTGCTGTACCTCTTCGAAGGAACGCCCCACGAGCTGGGACACCTGGTGGACGAGCCGGTCGGCGTCGGAGCGCACGACCACACCGCCCAGATCAAAGATCACGAGCGAGTAGCGCATCAGGGGTAGGCCACGAGGACGGCGACCACCGACCAGGCTACTTGAAGGGCCCAGGTGGGAAGACGGCCAAGGGTTTCAGGCGTCATTGGCTTCCAGCGGTTGGCGGCCGGCGTAGCCCTCTTCCAGGGTGTGCCAGAAGCGGATGCGCTCCTCCCCCAGTTTCCAGCACAGGAAGACGGGCTCGCCGCCGCGCAGGCCGTAGAAGTCGATCAACCCCGTGTTCAGATCCTTGAGGATGCACTCCAACTCTTCGAGCTGGCTGAGGGCAGACTGAAATCCCTCAACGAGCTGCAGCTGATGCGTGGTGAGGGTCTCGATCTCTTGCTTGAGCGACTGAATCGGATACCCGTTGCCACCGGAGAGCTTCCGCATCAGCTCATCCAACCGATGGTTGGTCTGCAGGATGGAACGCTGCAAGCCCTGGAGCTGCTCAATCAGCGGCTTCACTTTGGGAAGCAGGGCGTTCGCTTCCGCTACGGTGAAGGTCTTGGGCGGCGTGGGGGATGGCTCGTCCATATAAATTTTGCTCTGCAAAATTTATCAACCGGACAACACCGATGGTAAAAAATACCCCGCTCACTAGCGGGGCATTGATAAATTTTGCGCAACGAAATTTATAGGGTCAGACGGTAAACGACGTCCCACAACCGCACGACTTCTTGGCAAGCGGGTTCTGGAACTCAAACCCGCCCCCCATGAGGCTGGTCTTGAAGTCGATCGTCGTCCCGTCGAGGTAGAGATGGCTCTTCGCGTCGATGAGGATCTTGATCCCCTCGTGCTCGAAGACGGTGTCGTACTGCTTCGGCGTCGCGTCGTCGACGGAGAGGACGTAGGTCATTCCGGAGCAGCCGCCCCCCTTGACCCCCACCCGGAGGCCGAGGTTCGGCTTCTGCTCTTTCTCGACGAGCCGCTTGACTTCCTGGGCTGCTGTCGGGCTGAGCGTAATCATGGCTTCCCTCCTTTCTTCATGAGCATCTTAATTATACCACGACGGCGGCGATGGCGCTACCCCGTCAAGCGGGCAATCAGGAATCGGTTCGCTGGGGGAAAGCGGTAGCGGGCGAGCCGGCTGGCCGGAACCCAGCGGAGGGTTTGGGCATCCAGCGGCCTCGGCCGTCCGCCTGCGATCGTGCAGCGGAAGATTTTGAACACAACCGCACGGCCGGTGTAGCGGTAGCGGAATCCATCAAATAGACGGATCGCTCTTACCGACACCCCGAGTTCCTCCCGCAGCTCGCGCCGCAGGCACGCTTCCCACGACTCGCCGGATTTGCGCTTGCCGCCGGGGAACTCCCAATAGCCGCCGAGGAAGTCCCGGGCGCGCCGCTGCGCAATGAGGTAGCGGCCGTCTCGCTCAATGAGCGCGATGGCGGCCTGGATGCGGCGTGTTCGTCGTTTTGCCATGGAGCCCCACGGGCAGCCTGCCCCGGCCTCCGCACGGGTCGGGCCGGGGAGCCCGTGGTACCTCCTTGTGCGCCCGTGGGGCGGAATCCTGCCCGCCCCGGACCGCGTCGGAGGCGGGCCGGGGAGCGAGCCCACGGCCACAGGCCGTGGTGCGAGTCGAAGGATCGAGCCCCTGGCTCACGCCGGATGTGAAGACTGGAAAACTCCGGCATGTCCGGCGCAACGTGCAGGTGGGACATCTCGGCGCGCGCGCCGTGCACACCAGGGCGCCGAAGTCCATCATCGCCTGGTTGATGAGGTGCCCCCTCCCCGTCGGGATCACGGCCTCGGCCAGCTCCCAGAGACGGCGCTTGATCGGACCCTTCTTGGGCTGGCCCTTCAGGCCGAAATAGCGGGAGAGGAGGCGAGCCACGTTGGTGTCCACGATCGGCGCATCCTGTTTGAAGGCGAAGCTGAGCACCGCTCCCGCCGTGTAGCGGCCGATGCCATCCATGGCCAGCAGTCCGTCATACGAGTCAGGGACGCGCCCGCCGTAGTCGCGCAGGGCTCGCTGAGCGATCCGCCTCAGGCGAAGCGGCCGCACATTGTAGCCCAGCGGATACCAGATCCGACGCAGCTCCGCCGTCCTGGCCCGGGCCAGCGTCTCGAGCGTCGGGTAGCGCTGGAGGAACTCGCGGTATTTCGGGACAACCCGATCCACCTGGGTCTGCTGGAGCATGATCTCCGAGACGAGGATTCTGTAGGGGTCGCGGGTCTTGCGCCACGGCAGGCGGCGCTGGTTGGCGCGGTACCACGCCAGCAATCGACGCTGGAAGGGACGAAGCAACTGCGCGGATACCATCGGGGTGCACCAGTGCCGTTCCAACTCCTTCGACCACATACTTCGGGATATGGAACCGACGGCCGTGCCGGATTGGCGCACAGTGGCCGGCAGGCGCATCAAGTTGGAACGGCACCAGCACGATAACAGAGCTTGCCCAGCGCCGTCAAGGGTGGTGTCCTAATTTCACCTTGACACCACAGAGGCCACAGAATTCCACAGAGACACAGAAGGGATTGGTGCTGGGCTTCCTCTGTGGTTCTGTGGCCGTTCTGTGGTTCTGTGGTGTGAAGTTCGAATCAGGACAGTACCGCCGGAGGGAAACACGCCGTTTACCCATTCGCGGAGTTCTGCTACAATACCGGTGCTGTTTGACACCGACGATGCCAGCAACTGCGTACCGTGCGATCGTCGAGCGGATTGACGTCCTCTCCTATAACGTTCGGGGGTTCCGGTTCAAGCTCGTCGATCCCCCAACGATGGACTTTCAGGCCGGGCAGTTCGTCATCTTGAACGTGCCGAAGGATGGCGGGGTGGTCAAGCGGGCGTACTCGATCGCCTCGCCGCCCCACGAGCCCAAGGCCCTCGAGTTCTGCATCCAGCACGCGGAGGGGGGCGTCGCCTCGACGTACCTGTGGCGGCTCAAGCCGGGCGATCCCGTGTCCATCACCGGCCCCCACGGCAAGTTCCTGCTCACACAGCCGCTCGACTACGTCCCGGTGTTCCTCGCGCTCGGGACCGGGGTGGCGCCGTTCCGCTCGATGATCCGCCACCTCTTCCACCTCAATGTGACGCGGGATATCTGGCTGCTCTTCGGGACGCGCTACGAGCACGCAATTCTCTACGAATCGGAGTTCCGGACGCTCGCCGGCCTTCGGCACAACTTCCACTACCACCCGACGATCAGCCGCCCGAAGGAATGGCGGGGCGAGACCGGCCATGTCCAGCAGGCGTTCCAGAAACACATCACGGACTGGGCGGGGGCGGAGATCTACATCTGCGGATGGTTGGAGCGCGTCAAAGCCGTGTGCGCGGACCTTGCGGGCTTCGGCGTCCCGAAGGACAAGCTCCATTATGAAGAGTGGTGATCTTTTAGCGTATAGCGTGGAGCGTATAGCGGATAGAAGAGCACGGAAGAGCCTATACGCTAAACGCTATCCGCTCTACGCTATGCGTCTATACCACGCGCTGTCTCGATGAAGGTGATTACGGTGGGGCATACGCCGGATATGGACGACGCCTTCATGTTCTACGCCATCGCGTCAGGGGCGATCCCGATGAACGGCTTCCGGTTCGAGCACGTCGTTGAGGATATCCAGACGCTCAACTGCCGCGCCTTCAATGCCGAGCTCGACATGACGGCGATTTCCGCTGCCAGCTACCCCGCGCTGGCAAAGCAGTACTGGCTCGTGTCGGTCGGCTCAAGCGTGGGCCAGGGATACGGCCCGCTCGTCATCTCAAAAGAGCCGCGCAGCCCCCAGGAGCTCCAGGGCCGACGGGTCGCGGTGCCGGGGCTGCGCACGACAGCGTTCATGCTGTTGCGCCTCGCGATCCCGCGGTTCGTTCCAGTTGAAATGAGTTTTGAGCACATTCCTGATGCGGTCCTACGGGGAGAGGTGGATGCGGGGTTAGTGATCCACGAATGGCAACTGACCTATCGAGACGCCGGACTGCTGCCCATTCTGGACCTGGGGATGTGGTGGCAGCAGGAAACGCGACTGCCGATCCCGCTGGGATTGAACGTCGTGAAGAAATCACTCGGAAGGCATCTCGCACGGCAGGCGACCACCATCCTGCGGGATAGCATCCTGTATGCGTTTTCTCACCAGGATGAGGCGCTGACATACGCGATGCGCTACGGGCGAGGGACCGACGCCGCTCGTGCCCGCCAGTTCGTCGGCATGTACGTGAACGAAGAATCGCTCACCCTCTCGAAGCCATGCCAGGAAGCGCTTCGCGTTCTCTTTGAGCGGGCGCACCAAGCCGGGTTCATCCCCGCCATTCCCAGCCTCGACGTGATCGAACCCCTCAAGCGCTGACCCGCTAGCGATACGTCTTTCTCTGGAATACGTCCGTCTTCAGATTGGCGACGCGGTCTAAGAACAGCTTCCCCTCGAGGTGGTCAATTTCGTGCTGTGCGACGATCGCCTCGAATCCCTCCAGCTGAAGCTCGCGGGCTGAGCCAAACTGATCAAACGCCCGCACGCGGACGCTCGCCGCCCGGCGGACATTGGCCGTCAAATCCGGGATCGAGAGGCACCCTTCCCGCTGGAGCACCACCCCCTCCCCCTCCTCAATCTGTGGATTGACCAGGATGATCAGCCCGTGGCTCGCGGCGGCTTTGGGATGGGCGGAGCTGTCCATCACCGCAATGCGCAGATCACTGCCGACCTGCGGGGCCGCCAACCCCACGCAGCGGGGATGGCGGCGCATCGTCTGGACGAGCGCCTCGATGAAACGCTGCACCGTGCCGTCCACCCGCTCGACCGGACGTGTCGGCTGCTTCAGCAACGGATCAGGAAAGCGCCGGATAGGGAGGAGGGCCATCGGTGAGGCGGAACGCGATCAGAGGATCTCGGATTCTGATGGGCGAAGGCTCACCTCAACGCCCAGTGACTTGCCCAGTTTCTTGAGGTGCGGCTCGAGTGATTCCCCCGTCATGCGGGGGGGAAGCTCCACTTCGAGCAGCAAGAGATAGAGCGACGGTCCTTTCCCTGCGCTGCGGTGCGTGTGGACATCGGTGATGTTGACGCGGGCGCGAGCCAAGGCCTCGGAGACGTGAAAGACGATTCCGGGATGGTCCGCGCCGTACACCGAAATGAGGTACGTCCGGCCCCGCGTGCGCGGCCCGCTGGTTTCCGGCTTCGTCAACGCCTTCAAGTGCACGACGAGTTTCAGCGGGCCTTCTAACGGCGCGAAACCCTTTCGCAGCTTCTCCTCGGTCATCCCGGACGGGCTCGAGAAGATGAGCATGATGGTGAACTCCCCTTCGAGGCGCGTCATCGCCGAGTCTTCGAGGTTGCAGCCAAGTTGGTAGAGGACCTTCGTCACCCCCGCCACGATCCCCGGGCGGTCCTTCCCGATCGCCGTCACGATCCATCGATTCGCCATGATCCCCTCCTTGAATTCATCCCAACACCGACTTCACACCACAGATGGCACAGAGACGCGGATTACCGCAGATTGACCTGCTGATTCCCGCGGATCATCCGCGGCAATCCGCGCAGGAATCCGCGGACATCCGCGTTTCTGTGGTTCTGTGGTGTCATCTGGTATTCGAAATAAAAAGCCCCGCGCCCGTAACTCCGAGCGCGGGGTCGTCACGCGACGCGTCAAGCGGCGGCCACGGGTGAGCCGGTGTCTTCAATCCTTCGACTATCGCTCAGGACTCCGCCCGCGCACATCCAGAAAGTACCATGTTGCTCGCGGGCTCCACTTCAAACCCCATGTCCTCGATCATCCGCCTGGCCTCTTCGGCCTGTTGGCCAGGGGTGGTCAAGTACCCCTCGACGAAAATGGAGTTCGCGGCGTAGAGGGCAAGCGCCTGGACCGAGCGCAGGTTCACCTCGCGGCCGCCGGCGGCCCGGATCTCGCTTGAGGGATTCAGGAACCGGAAGAGGCAGAGGACTTTCAAGCACTTCATGGGGGTGAGGTGCTTGAGCGCCTCCATCGGCGTCCCCTCGATCGGGTGGAGGAAGTTAACGGGGATCGAATCCATCGAAAGCTCCCGGACGGCGAAGGCGAGATCCACGATATCCTCATCGGTCTCGCCCATCCCGACGATCCCGCCGCTGCACGTCATGAGCCCCGCCTTGCGGACGTTCTTGACGGTCTCGACCCGATCCTGGTAGGTGTGGGTCGAGCAGATTTCGGAATAGAAGCGCTCGCTCGTGTTGAGGTTGTGGTTCACCCAGCCGACCCCGGCCTCCTTAAGCCGTCTGGCCTGTGGCTCCGACATGATGCCAAGGCACACGCAGATCTCAAGCGGCAGCGTCTTCTTGATCTCGCGCGTGACCTCGCAGAAGTGCTCGATTTCCTCATCGCTTGGCCCGCGCCCGCTCGTCACCATACAGTAGCGCGTGGCTCCGGCCTGGGAGGCCCGTACCGCACCCTCCACGAGCTGCTCCTTTGACATCAAGGGGTACTTGTCGATCTTGGCTGTGGAGAGCGAGGACTGAGAACAGTAGTGGCAGTCCTCCGGGCACAGCCCGCTGCGCGCGTTCTGCAGGATGCAGATCTTCACCCGCTTGCCGAAATGGACCTTGCGGACCTCAAAGGCCGCGCGCAGCGCGGTCGGGACCTCCTCATCCGGCAGCTCGAGGATCGCCCGCGCCTCTTCTCGACTGAGAGCTCCTCCGCTCAGCGAGCGCTGGACAAGGCTGTTCCACTCCAGGCTCAACGGAGCGCCTCCTTGAGCGATGGGACTGAGCGTTCCCATGCCTCGGGCGAGAGCGACGCAAGCTGTTGCTGAATCAACGCTCGCGACGTCGCATCCAGGGTTTTGAGGTTCACTCCTCCCCGCATGGCTTCGGCCATCCGATTCACCGATTCCGCCAGCACCTTGCACCCCACCTGCTTGCTCGGATCCACCCACAGCTCGGACACCGCCACGCCTTTGTATCGCACCGGCGTATTCGTGTCGTCGAGCTCCACCGCAATCCACACCATCCACCAGATCTTGGCGTTCGGCACCTGATCGGGCTTCTGGACAAGGCGCAACAGGCTCTCGATGGCGCTGCGGCCATGAAGCGCGCCCGAATCAATCGTGATGACGCCCTCAGGCGAAAGGATGAGTGCTGTGACCAGGGTCTGCGGCGCCATGATCTCGCCCAGACCCGTCGAGAGCGCAACGGCCTTCATGCAGCAACAGGGTCAAACGTACGGAGGATTTCGTAGAGGGTCGTGCGCTGCGCGGCCCGGAAACCGGACTCGTGAATCAGCGTGATGACCTCCTCGACGGTCGTCTTGTTGACGAAGGAGGCCGCGGCGTGGACGTTCTCTTCAAAGAGCGTCCCACCGAAGTCGTCAGCGCCGAAGTGGAGCGCGATCTGGCCGGTCTTCTTCCCCTCGGAGAACCAGGAGGCCTGGATGTGCGGGACGTTGTCGAGGTAGACCCGCGAGAAGGCGATCATGCGCAGGTACGGCGTCGGACCGGCGTGCTCCGTGATGTGCTTCTGGAGTGGGGTGTTCCCCGGCTTGAAGGTCCAGGGGATGAACGCGGTGAATCCGCCGGTCTCATCTTGAAGATTCCGGATGTGATCCAAGTGTTCGAGGATGTCTTCGTCCTCCTCGATGTGGCCGAACATCATCGTCGCCGTGGACTTGAACCCGAGCCGGTGCGCCTCCCGGTGGACCGAGAGCCACGCCTCGGCCGGCCCTTTCTTCGTCGCCAGGCGCCTACGGATGCGGTCTGAGAGGATTTCGGCGCCACCGCCGGGGAGGCTGAACTGACCCGCTTCTTTCAGCCGCTCCAGCACCTCGCGGATCGAAAGGCCAGAGACCTGCGACATCGTCGTGATCTCCGAGGCGGTGAAAAAGTGGGGGGTGACCTGCGGGAAACGGCGGCGCGTCTCGCGCACGAGCGAGAGATAGTAGTCAAGCGGGAGCTTGGGGTTGTGCCCGCCCTGGAGGAGCACCGTCGTCGCGCCGAGGTCCGCCGCGCGCTGGATCTTCTCCATGACCTGCTCCACCGTCAGCGTGTAGCCGTCGCCGGCACCGGGCTTGCGGTAGAAGGCGCAGAAGACGCAGTCGGTGATGCAGATGTTCGTGTAGTTGGGGTTGGAGTCGATGACGAAGGTCACGACCGGCTCGGGATGGAGCCGGCGGCGCACATGGCTGGCGAGGTGGGCAAGCTCCAACAGGTCCCCGTCCCGCCAGAGCTGGAGCCCTTCTTCCCGGCTGAGACGCCGTCCAGAGAGGACCTTCTCTTCGAGAGCCTCAGAGCAGGTGATGCTCATCCCCCCACCTGCTTGGACCCGCCGAAGGCGGGTCCTAGAGCCCGTCCAGCACGTTGATCAAGGCGGCCATTGCTATTGAGCGCCGTTCTACGAGGGCCGCCTTGATAAGCAGGTGGGGGGATCATCGACGAGCGCTCTTTTGGTTCGTCACACTTGACCTCGCATTACGTTCGCTCAGCCGAAATCAATCCACATTGCTCGACGAACGCCCTGAACCGTTTGATCCCTTCTTCCTCCGGCTGGCTGAGGCGATAGATGAAACTGGCAAGGTACGTCTGGAGCTCCGCAGCCGGCACCCCCAGCCCTGACGCATGCTCCTGGGCGATGAGCTCCATCTGGCCCATATTCCCCCCGAGTGACTTGATGAGCGCCATCTCCACCTGCTTCTTGTCCTGGGGGCTTGCGTCTTTCCGGATCGCCCAGACGGCAAAGACAAACGGCAGGTGCTGCCAGAGCCACCACTCGAATGCGACGTCGATCTCATAGGGGTATCGGGCGTTGGCGTGCTGGAAGCGGAGCGCCTCGTCGCCGATCAAGAGCTGCGCGTCCGCATCCACGTGCTGCCCGCGTACGTATGACGCCGGGGTGATCCGGTAGCGCTGCTCGAGGAGCAGCCGGAGCAGGACGGCGCTCGTCGAGGTCTCCTCCGTCACGGCGATGGTACAGCCCTCGAGCTGCCGGATCGGCTTGCGGGAGAAGAGCAGCACACTGCGCGCGCGTCCGCGCACCGCGATTCCGAAGCGGCCGATCCGCTCGAACGTCTCCTCGAGCCGGAAGAAGTCCACGATGGGCAGGAGCCCCGCCGCAATCTCCCCGGAGGAGGCCTTCAGGCCCTGCTCGCGCGGGACAAGGTCGGCGAGCGCAAACCGCTCCCCCAGCGCAAGCCCCCGGAAGAACGGGGCGCTGTTAAGATACGGCACTCTGGCTATAGATGTGGTCGTCGTAGACTTGGACGGTGCGATAGAGGGCATCGCGCTCCACCGGGGTGCACCCGGATTCACGAATCAGCTCCACGAGACGTTCACGGGTGAGGCTCACGGGCGAGGCCGCATCGGCCGCGTGCATGATGCGCTCCTCCCCGATCGTGCCGTCGATATCATCCGCCCCGAAGTGCAGGGCGACCGACGCGATCTCCTCCCCCATCGTGACCCAGTACGCCTTAATGTGGGGGAAATTGTCGAGGAGAAGACGTGCGACCGCGATCGTCTTGAGGTCTTCGATCGCGGAGGCCTGCCGCTTCACGACCTGCGTCTTGCCCGGCTGGTAGGCGAGCGGGATGAAGCTCATGAACCCGCGCCGTTCATCCTGGAGCTCGCGCAATTTCAGCATGTGGTCCACACGCTCCTCGTACGTCTCCATGTGACCGTAGAGGAGCGTCGCGTTCGTGGGGATCCCGAGCTGATGGGCTGTCCTGTGGATCTCGAGCCACCGGGGTGCCCCGATCTTGAAGGGGTAGAGCGCCTTGCGCACCCGCTCGGAGAACACCTCTGCCCCGCCTCCCGGAAGCGCCGCGAGGCCCACCTCCTGGAGCTGGCGCAGCACCGCTTCCACGCTCAGCCGGAACTTCTTCGAAAAGTAGTCGATTTCCACCGCGGTCCACGCCTTGATCTGAATCTGCGGGAACTTGGACTGGATCGCCCGGAACATCTCGAGGTAGTAGTCCCATGTCCAGTCCGGGTGGAGGCCGCCGACGATGTGGACTTCCCTGAGCTCCGGGCTGCACCGCTCGAGGATCTCCTGAATCGTCATCTCGTAGGCGTTGGCCCGTCCCCGCTTCGTCGCGAAATCGCAGAACCGGCAGGAGAGGACGCAGACGTTCGTCGGATTGATCTGGCGGTTGATCACGAAATGGGCGTGCGTGCCCCATCGCACGCGCTTGACCTGGTCGGCCAGCCGTCCGAGCCGGAGGATGTCGCCGACTTCGAAGAGCTCGAGGGCCTCCTCGCGGCTGATTCGCTCTCCACGCTCGACTTTTGCCTCAACGCCTTCAAATACCCGATTGCGAGTCATCATCCGTGTAATAAATTTTGCGCAGCAAAATTTATGCGGTCCAGTACTGATGCCATCGGGACTCCACTCGCTTGCTGATTGCGGGGTCCATCACAATCGGCTCGGGATAGCCGCGTTTGAACGTCGCGTCGATCCCCAGCGGGCCGCGGTACACCGGCCATGCCCCGTGCAACTCGACAGAGGCGAAGACGACGTCCCGCGCCGGGTCAAACCGCGTGAAGATGCCCCACAGGAGGCTCTCGCGGTCGTCGAGGTCCACATCAGGGCTGACCGCCGCCACGAGCCTCACCTTGGAAAGCGCCGGGGCCCGCACCAGGGCCTCCACAATCTCCCGCCCCGCTCCCTCCACCTGCACCACAAGCAACGCGCCCTCAAGGCAACGCGAGCCGCGGATGCTGGGATGGAGCGATGTGATTTGGGATTCGGTGATCGTCGTCTGGGGAGCGGTGGCCGCCTTCCCGTTGCGGGTGGCATCGAGCACCATCTTGCTCCCCAGGTTCAGCGTGAAGCTGGTGAAGTCCAGCGTATCAAAAGGCACACCGGGAAGCAAGAGGAAGTCCTCCGACGGATCAAAGTGGTCCCGGATCGCTCGCAGGACCATCGTGAAATCCCTCGCGTCCACGTCCGCATCCACCAGGACGAGGCATTTCGTGAGCGACATCTGCCCGGTCCCGAGCAACCCAAGCGCCGTCTTCATCCCTTCCTTGCCGAACCGCTCGAAGACCGAGGCGACCGCCAGGCTGTGGAAGCCGGCCTCGTAGTAGGCCCAGATGTCCTTGAGCTCCGGGTGGATGAGCCGGATCATGGGGAGGAGCATCTCCTGGACCGCGTTGCCGATGTACCTGTCCTCCTGCGGGGGCTTGCCGACGACGGCGGAGAGGTAGATGGGTGCCGCGCGGCGCGTCACCGTCTGCACCCACAGGACGGGAAACGGTGTTGGATGCGAGTAGTGGCCGAAGTGGTCGCCGAAAGGCCCCTCCGGCATCCGTTCATCCGGCGGGACGATCCCCTCGAGGATGATCTCGGCGTCCGCCGGCACCGCGGTCACCTTCGTTTTGCCGAGGACAAGCGGCACACGCCGGCCGCCGAGGAACCCGGCGAAGGCGAGCTCATCGATCCCCTCCGGGAGCGGAGCCACGGACGCGATGTAGAGGATGGGGTCGCTCCCGATGACGACCGCCACGGCAAGCGCTTTCCCCTGCCGCTCCGCCTTCCAGTAGTGGAACCCGCCGCCCTTCTGAATCTGCCAGTGCATGAGCACCTGATCAGGCCCCACCACCTGCATCCGGTAGATGCCGAGGTTGCGCACGTCCGTCTCCGGGTCGTGCGTCAGGACCATCCCGCAGGTGATGAACCGGCCGGCATCCTTGGGCCAGCACTTCATGATGGGGAGCCGCGAGAGGTCAGGCGTTTCCTCGACCTGCTGGCAGGCGGCGCGCCGGACACGTTTCGGGGGCATCGCGAGGATGCGGCCAACGGTCCGCCACTCCTCGAGAAGCCGCTTCGGCCGAGGCGGCATCGCGGCCTCGATGAGCCGCTTCAACTCCGCGCCGACCTCTTGAGGGTGCCGGCCCAGCGCCAGCTCGATGCGCCGTTCGCTCCCCAGGATGTTGATGGCGAGCGGGAACGACGAGCCCTTGACGCGCTCAAAGAGCAGCGCCGGGCCCTGTTCTTTCACGACGCGTGTGGCGATCTCGGTGATCTCGAGCTCCGGGTCCACCTGGACACGGACGCGCGCGAGCTCTCGTTGACGCTCAAGCTGGGAGAGGAAGGATTGCAAATCAGGCATGGCGCGGCTTCAGGCTACAGGCCTCACGTGGAGCTTGTGGCTTGCGGCCTGTAGCTTGCAGCTTGAGATCATTCAAGCGCTTCGGGTTTCCAGGCGAGGGTGGTCTCAAGCCCGAGGAGGCCGAGGACCTTGCTGTTGAACTGCTCAACCATCTCCTCGAGCGTCTGCGGCTTGTGGTAGAAGGGCGGCGAGATGGGCATGACGATGGCGCCGGCGAGCGAAAGCCGATGCGCCTGCTCGAGGCTGATGGCGGAAAGCGGCGTCTCGCGCAGGCAGATGATGAGCTTGCGCCGCTCCTTGAGCGCCACCTGCGCCGCACGAGTGAGGAGGGTATCGCCAAGCCCGCAGGCGATCTTCGCCATCGTCGAGATGGAGCATGGGAGGATCACGAGCGCATCAAACGGATTGGAGCCCGATGAGAAGGGTGCCGCCAAGTCCTCATCGTTGAAGCTCTTCTTCACGTGCTCGGCGAGGTGGTGTTCGGTCAAGCCCGTCTCCTCCTTGAGGACGTAGCGGCCCCATTTCGTGAGGATCAGGTATTTCTCCGCCGGGCACCGTCTCAAGAAATCCACCCCAAAGATGGCGCCAGAAGCGCCGGTCATTCCGATGATGATGCGCATGGCCTTCTCCCCCTCAGTGATGACGCGGCTTGACACGCCCAACAGAGCGTGCGATACTAGCTATAGACATAGGCCGAAACATGACTATGAACTCTGTGAACACTTCAGAACTTAAAACGCACGCCAACCGCATCCTCAGGCGGGTGGCAAAGCATCACGTCGTCTTAATCACCCGCCGCGGCCGCCCCTGCGCGGCGCTCGTGCCCGTCTCAAATGACACGCTGGTTGACCTGTTGTGGGAGTACTCGCCCGAAGTCCAACGGCGACTTCGGACCGCCATGGAAGAGCTTCGCGCTGGCAAGACGGAATCATTAAAAGCCTTCGCCAAGCGCCATGGCCTTGCCTGAAGACCTGCCGGACAGCGTTCTCCTTCTTCCCTCCGCCTCGGACGATCTTTCTCGCATCCTTCGTCGCAATCGAGAAGAGTTCTCACGAGTTTGGCGTGACCTGATCCGCCTCGGCGCCGGCACCCTCCCACCGCAAGGTAAGAAGAAACTCAAGAGCGTTGACGCCTTCCAAATTGATTCAGGTCGCTATCGAATCGTCTATTCCCGCCGCGACGCGTCCTACCTGATCTGGGCCGTCTTCGCCAAGCCTGAGCAGTCCGTCTACCTCAAGCGCTTCCGTTCGTAATCCCTGATCGGAGGCGTTCCGAATAGTACCGACCCGCAAGCAAGACGACACCATTAGGAATGCCTCTGCTCGTTCCCTAGATCATATCCCCTTTGCTGCGATTGCAGGATTCACAGAGCAGCTCGATGTTGCGCACCGTATTGCTCCCACCTTTTGAGATTGGGATGATGTGATCGTATTCGAGATTCTCTCGATTCCCACACCGTACACACTTTCCTTTATCCCGCCGCCACACTTCACGTTTCACATCATCCGCAATCCGTCGATCCGCTGTCGGCTCTGTGGCGAGTTGCACATCATGAAGAGTCAGTTGGAGAAACTCTTTCACCTCAGAAGCGGTAAGCTGGGTCGTAGGAGTCTTGGCAAGATGGCTGACAGCTCTACGAATCAATCTCACGCCATTGCCAGGATTGCCGTCACAGGCCTCTGCGATAGCATCCGCAATTCCAGTCTCGCAGGTTACACTCAACCTCTGTAGTTCCTGTAAGAAAATCTGCCTCAGCTCGCCCTTGGAATACGGCGCTATCTTATAGGCACATACAAACTGCTGCAGAAGCCGTTTGTCGATGACGGCCTCTTCGGGAGCCGTTGCGATAAGCGTAAAGTGCTTTAAGTGGAACGTGATCGGCTTGGTTTCGTCAATGGAAAAATCTATTTTCCAATTCTCGAGCGAGGAATACGAGGAATGTAAGCATTCTCTTACAATTTTATTCATACGATGGAGATCAGCGATCAACAAGATATCGCCTTGGCCTAAGTTTGTCAGTATACTAACCAAATCCCCCGCTCTGCCAATTGCCGAAGCGTTTGTGTCAGTAATCTTCACGCCCAAGCGATGAGCGATGTGGTGAGCTAAAGTCCTCTTTCCAACTCCGTCATCACCGATTAGGAGTGTGTGGGGAAATGAATATTGTGAGCCGCGCACTTGACCGATTAACAACTCGATCTTCCTCATAATGGTTTCTTGACCAATGAATGCAGAAACCGGAGCGTTCACGGTTGTGCTTTTCGATGGCTCTGGAGATTCTCGCTTTTCCATCACATCACCCAAGGCAACAAGTCATATCAGAAGTCATTTCCTCAGTAACAGCCATGCACCAAATCGGAGGCGTTCCGCATAGTACCAAATGGCAAGCAAGACGACACTATTTAGGCATGCTTCTGTTTGTTTCCTTTCACGATTTATTCCACCAACATGTGGTGAACCAGACGTGCAGTAAAGTGACAAAAATCCCTACTAACCTCTGCAACCTTCTCCGCCACTTTCTCCATTTCTTCCTGCGAATTTGGATTCCATGGGGGCAAATGAAGCCATAATTGGTCGCCTATGGGAAACCTGAAATCTCGAGCTTTTGATGAATAGCCAACCAGTAGTTTTGGTAACTGACCGTCTTCTGTCTTACTAGCAAGCTGCTCCAATGACTGCTGAACGATATTTCTATCTAAATGAAACACGGCATCATCTCGAGTGGGCCTAATGTACCGGCAATAAAAACTATTGGGATTATCCTTATCCACCGTCTCGATCAAATTGGCACGAATTCGTTGAAATTCCGAGTCACGCTGTAATGACTTTTGTTGACTGATCCATCTATGTCCATTGAACTCGTGGAAAGCGTCTAGCGCTTCTTTCAAAACTCCGATAGTTAAAAAGTAGTGGGCGGCTCGATCTCCTTCAACTAGCTCCTGCTGGTATTGTTCGCTTTCGTTTTGTTTAAGGAGAGCTGCGTACATCCTATTAAGCGACATGAGCATATTGTGGAACATGAGCATACGGCACAATTCAGTCGCGAGAGGAAGATTACGCTCAGCAAGCGCCTTGAGTTTCCTTGCGTCTGAAACTATTAAAGGTTTAGCTACATCGGCTGGCATCTGAATTCCAACATCTGATTTCCGAATCTACAATCCTGCCACGATGAAACCCAGCATCAAAAATCCCAGCGTACCAGTCAGTTAGAAGAACGCGAAGTCGGGATGGCGCTCGGCGATGAGATATGCTGCCAGGGTCACGCGGACTTGAGCTCGCTTAGTTTCTCTACGATCCAGAGCTTCAAGATAGAGGTGCGAGGCACGCCGATGCGGTTAGCTTCGTTGTCGATCTGGTGCAGGATGTGCTTGGGAATGTCGATGTTGATCCGCTGCATAGGCGCATGGACGGTGGCACTTTGAAGGTCCAGCGCGTCAAAGCCTTCTCCCCGCTCAAACGCGCGATCAAACTCCGCGGCGGTGACTTTAACCTTCGCTGATTTTCTCTTTGAGGTGTGCATGGTAGAGTTGCGCCTCCTGTTCGCGAGCCCTGCGGCACGAAATGAGTCGGATGGATTCTCCTCGCCGAGTATAGATGCATGCGTACACTCGACCCCGAATCCTCCCCACGACCATCCACCGTGGTTCGTCAATCGTTCTGGCCTCCACTTCGAGATACGCCTCTTGCCAGATTTGGGCGGCTTCTTCCAAGCTCACCCCGTGCTTCTCTCGGTTGGCCTGGGATTTCGCCCTGTCAAACTCAAATTCCATACTAAAATAATACCATTTAAATGACTATTTTACCACATAATTTATATATCAATTAAAGGCCTGAGGCGACGAAGCCCAACACCAGAAAGCCCAGCACGCCGTTCAGTTGGAAAAACGCGAAGTCAGGACGGCGGGCGGCGATGAGGTGCTGCCAGAGGAAGAGCAGCCCGATGGCGGCGAGCCAGGCGAGTGCGACGAAGCCGGCCTGGAGCTGGGTGCACCAGAGCATCCACAGCGACAGGAACGCCCCCGTGTGCAGGGCCGCGGCGATCTGAAGCGCCGGGCGCTTGCCGAGGCGAGCCGGGAGCGCGTGCAACCCCCACTCGCGGTCGAAGGCCTCGTCCATCGTCGCGTAGATGATGTCAAAGCCTGCCACCCACAGGAGCGAAAAGAACCATAACCAGCCAATCGTCTCAAGACCGCTCAGCGACCGGGACGCCGCCAGCCACCCCCCAAGCGGCGCCATGGACCACGCAAAACCGAGGCCCAGATGTGAGAGTGACGTGAACCGCTTCAGGTACGGGTACGCGAGAAAGAGGATGACGGGAATCGGCGAGAGCACAAGGCAGATGGGCGCGATCGCGGCGGCGCTCGCCGCGTAGAGGAGGCCGGCCAGGACGACGATCACCCACGCTTCAGCCCGCTGCATGGCACCGCGCGGCAGCTCGCGGCGTTGTGTCCGCGGGTTCCTCGCGTCAATCTCGACGTCGATCAGGCGATTCAAACCCATCGCGACGACGCGCCCGCCGACTGCAGCCAGCAGAACCAACATGGCGAGCCTCGTCGAGGGCCATCGATGTGCGCCCAGCAGCGCACCGGCGTAAATGAGCGGCAGTGAAAACACCGTGTGCTCGAGCTTGACGAAGCTCGCGTAGGTCTTGAGACGGTCGTCAGTAAGGGCAATGGTCATGATTGGAGAACCTGAACGAAGAGAGGACGAGTTAAAACAAAAACGGCAGGACGTAGGGCGCGGCCATCTTCGCGAGCTCGAAGCCATCTCCCGCCAATTCCATGGTACCGCCTAAGACCATGCCGACTCCCTGGACGGTACCGCTCAGCGCCCCACCGATTGTCCCGATCACCGGAGGGCCGCTGAAGGTCCCGACAAGAATCTGGATGGGGATCTGGAGAACCCCTCCGATGATGCTGCTCAATCCATGCAGGATGTCCGCGTGAGCCGGCGGCGCCATCCATCCCAGCCCAATCACGAGCGCGGCGAAGAAGACCCCAAAGCGCCGTTGCCGCATGTCTATCCGCCGTAATGCCAGCCGGTGTCCATGAGCGTCAGCGCCGGCTCATCCTTGCGCACGCCCGCTTCCACGACCTCCCCGATGACGATGGCGTGGTCGCCCTGCTCATTGGCGATCTCGCGTACTTCGCACTCGAAGTAGGCAATGGCATCCTCCAGGACCGGCGCGCCGGTCTTCCCCACCCGGTGACGCACCTCTTTTAGTTTCTCGCCGACCACCGTCGCGGGTTTCACGAAGTGCTCCGCGATCGGCTTCTGGTCCTTCCCCAGCAGGTTCACGGAGAACACCCGATCCCGCTTGATCATCTCGAATGAGTGCGAGCCCTTCTTGATGCCGAGGGCCACAAGCGGCGGGGTGAACGAGACCTGCGTCAGCCAGGTCGCAGTGAAGGCGTTGAGCTGCGAGTCCTGCTTGACGCCGACGACGTACACCCCGTGGGGAATCTTGCGCAGCGCGGTCCTCTTCGCTTGGAGATCCATCGTCATCTCAGATGTTGCCGGAAAAACTGGAGCGTCCGATCCCACGCGAGCTTCGCGTCCTCAGCGCGATAAACCTCCGGCCGCGTGTCGTTGAAGAAGGCGTGGTCAGCCTGCGGATAGATGTGGACCGTCCCCGGCTTGCCGAACTGCTTCAGGCCCTGCTGCAAGCGCTCCACTTCCTGCTTGGTCACCCACCCGTCTTTCGCCCCGTAGTGGTAGAGCACCGGACAGAGGAGATAGTCAAACGTCTCAATGGGAGGCACCTTGCCATAGAACACCACCGAGGCTTTCACATCCGAGTTGTGGCACGCCTGCGTCAGCGACAGGGTCCCGCCCATGCAGAAGCCGACGACCCCGATGTGCAGCGGATCCACCGATGGCCGCTGCTTGAGGTACGTGGTCGCCGCGTTGAGATCCCGGAGGGCTGCCTGCGAGGAGAGCGCGTTCATCAGACCGGCGGCCTCGTTCGGATCCTTCGTCACCTTGTTCCCGAGGCGGGAGTAGAGGTCCGGGGCTAGGGCGATGAATCCTTCGTTCGCGAAGCGCCGCGCGATGTCCATGATGTGGTCGTTGAGCCCCCACCACTCATGGATGATGACGACGGCGGGCGCGTTTTTCGCAACAGGCGGCTCCGCGAGGAACGCCCGGATGGTGAACGCGTCATTCGTGAATTGCACCGTCTCTGAATTGACCGTCACAGCAGAACCCATCCACCTACCCCAGAGTGGGACGCAGATTACCGCGGATCACTGTGCTGATTGCCGCGGATGATCCGCGGTCATCCGCGATGCCATCCGCGAAAATCCGCGTCCTCATTGGCTATGTTGGGGTCCCGAACTCTTTCACGATCTCCGACATCGACTTCGCCACGCAGGTGAAGATCGGCGTGTCGCGCAGCGTGTACCGGCTCCCCTTCGTCTCGCGCAGCGCCATGACGAGGTCGAGGAAATCCTGCGCGTAGTCCGTCTCGAACGCGACGAGGAACTCCTGGTCGTCGAGCCCGAAGGAGTAGGTCGTGTGGAGCTTGACGGAGGGATACTGGCTCCCCACGCGGATGTGCTCGTCCATCATCGCCTGGCGCTCTTCGAGGGGCAGCAGGTACCACTCGCGCGTCTTGAGGAAAGGATAGACGAAGAGGTAGCGCGAGTGCGCGGGCGTGATGAACCGCCGGGCATCCTGATGTTCCGGGTCAAGCTTGTCCACGTAGGTGGAGCGCTTCGTCATCGAGAGGTAGTGATAGGGCAGGGAGAGGTGGCCGGCGATCTCGGTCTGCCAGATCGCGCTGGACATCTCTTGGAGTTGTTCGAGCGAGGTGCCGACGCGCCAGATGAGAAAATCGACATCCGGCTTGAGACCGACGAGCGAGTACGTCAGCACCAGGAGCCGCTTGCCATAGGTGTTGACGACGGCGCAGAGCTCGGCGGCCTGCTTCCGCTTGACGTCCTTGGGGAGCTGACGCCAGGCCGAATCCACCCGATAGAAGGAGAACCCGATGATCTGCCGCGCCGCCCCCTGCTCCCCCGTCGCTTGCCGCTGCGCTGTTTCTTTTGGAACTGATATTGCCATGCGTTGCCGGTCTGGCTCACCTTGTTGCTTGCAACAACTTTACATTCGCTATAACATGACACCAATTGGAGGGCGTCGAGTGGCCCACACCGTCCCAAACGCGAGCAGCCTTGTTACGTCCAGAGAAGCCACCTGTGCAGGCTTCCTCGCACAGGCCAAAGCGAAAGGTCAGCGGACGTCCCCTTACGTTAAAGAAGCCACGGGATTGTGGGATACCCTTCAGAAAGCCGCCTCCGTTGACGACGTAATAGAACTCGTCCCACTCAAGACCTTGGCGACCGCAGTGGGGTTTTCCGATAAGGCGAGGCGCTACTTCACCGATGATGAGCTCCGAGAAAGCATCCGTGCTGTACTTAACACGATCAGAGCGCAGGCTGACGATCATTTCCGTGAGGAGATTCTCTATCGGTACTTGCTGACAAGAGGCGATACGCTTGGCGGAGAGATGCGGAACATCACAGGCGCTCTCGCCCAGGGGAGGTTCACCAAGACACTTGTGCAGGTTTTGCGGAGCAGGAAGATTGCCGTCAAGCATGAGCAGAAGGGAGACAAGATCACCTACGTTGCATGGGGCGAACGCCTAATTCTGTTCGACCGAAAGCCGAGACTGGTTGGGAAGAATATAGACGTAATTCTCCTGAAACGTACAGACCGAAGGCCAGCTCGAGAGCTTCTCGAAGATCGCCAGCTATATCTCGCCTGCGGAGAGCTTAAAGGCGGCATTGATCCGGCTGGAGCAGATGAACACTGGAAAACGGCCAGGAGTGCATTGGGGAGAATCCGCGAACGGTTTCCCCACGACTGCCCAAAATTGTTCTTTGCTGGCGCTGCCATTGTCCCTTCGATGGCGGAGGAAATTTTCCAACAACTCCAGAGCGGCGAGTTAACGCGGGCCGCCAATCTCACCGTCGATCAACAAGTTCAAGAACTCGTCGCCTGGCTTGTGTCGTTGTAGGCGCTCTCCAAACATAGACGCATTTCCGTAGCTCTTCGCGGCCGTGCTCACCCATCTGCTGGCTGCTGTTACCCTTGCCTTTCGGTAGGACCCAGATCGTTTCCACTTCGAAGCCTGCACACTCCGCAATCTGCGCGAGAATCAAGTCTACCGAAATCGGAATCCCCGCGTACCGGACGTTATCGTTCACCATGATAAAGGGCGCGCCAGGTCTTAACACCCTTGCACACTCAAGTATGACAAGGGTCATTTCCCAGAAGTAGTTGCGGACCATGCGGGCGATCCCTGAGTTGTTTAGTTGATTCTCATCCCTCAGGTAGTCGAGGTAGTTACAGATAGCGGAGAGGAGCCGTTGCTCTTCAAAAATCTGTCTGCCCCTTTCAAAGCTTTTGACGCCTACTACGTCGGCGAGACCGTCCTTCTCTTTGTTCTCAACTGTGCAGGAAAGCATCTGTTGCCTTAATTGCCGGATGCCGACCTCATCAATACCTAACAAAGCCAGTTCAAGGGCATACGTCCGGGTGTAATCATAGCGGTTGCAGTAGGGCGGAGACGTCATGAGTGCGCTAAAGGCATTGGTAGGAAGGTTGGGAAGTTCCTCAAGGCAAGAGCCGCGGAGGACCTCAATCTTGCCTGAAAGTTTTGGCCTGGAGGCATTGCCAAAGAGATCGGGTGCACTATCCAAGTCGTCGAGGAAGTGGGTCAGCTTTTCCACGATGGCAACATCGAAATCTCGAATCAGGCCTTTATCGAACGGTTTTGTACCTTGGCGTCTTCCCGATCTGTAATCCCAGCGGAGGTATTGGCCGTCCTTCCTCGTGTAGCTGATCTCCTCAAGAATGCCAAGGAGCGCCAGACGCAGGACAGCTTTTGAGGCGGCGTCGCGAACGTGGCTCAGGGCGCCGAGGTATGACTTCAGGCGACGCTCCGCCTTCGGAGGAAAGGCGCCTTCGGTGATTCGGAGGTGGTGGAATGGGACCTGTCGGCCATTGGAAGTCTGCCAGGGTTTTTGCCGAAGCCAGTTGCGTAGTGTGCCGATCACCTTGTCCGCGTATTGAATGGCGGCTTTCCGTGCCCGCATTACTTCACACCCAATGGGAAGGAGTTCAATGCCCACGGCATCCAGCCCCCGCTCGCTCGCCGAAAAAAGAGTCGCCCCGCTGCCTGCGAACGGGTCAATGACTTTGCCGCTACTAATACGCAATTGATCGAACACATAATCGACCAGGATGGATGAGAAGCCCTCTTTGAACTTAAACCACCGATAGCCTGCTGCTGTCTTGTTCGCTTGAAAGCTGACCAGCGCCCTTGTCAGGTCATCATTGACCTTGAGTTTTTGCTGAAAGTGATCTGTTAGAGCGGCATCCTCCCGCCGGATCTGTTTCCGTTGATCAGGGACGTTTTCGGCTACCGACACTGCGCTCATGTAGTCGCCTTAGATGAGACGCTGATACTCTTCCAGCGGGATTTTCCACACCGCGACGCCGCAGAAGCGGTCGCCCTCCGGGCAGATCGGGCTCACTCGCGCCTGCGCCCGAGGCCAGCACGGCGCCTGGATGTACCGGCCGATCTCGGGAAACCGCTCGCTCACCTGGAGGACCTCATCGCGGCAGGCGTTCCAGATCTCTTCCTGCGCGGTGTAGCACAGGCGCTGGACCCATTTGTGGTGGAAGTGCAGGAGATCGCCCGATTCCTCGAACCGGATGGGGAACGCGTTGGGCAAGAGGTAGAGCGCGTATTCCTCCCGCACGCCGAGGTTGAGGAGCTGGTCGATCGCGCGCCAGGTGAGCGCCATGGTTCGACGGTACTCCTCCTCGGCCTCGTGGCTTGCCGCGATGAGGGGCGGCAGGAGGTAGTCGGGACGGCCGTTGATGAAGTGGCACGCGAGGATCGGCCGCGAGCCAGGGACCATGCGGTGGCGCTGATCCTGGGAGTCCGCGGTATGCGAGAGCTTCTTCTTGAACGTGAAGTGCGGGTGCACCATCGCGCGCGAGAGCTTGCTCATCGTCGTCAGCGTCAGTGAATCCGCGAGGTACCGGTTGCGCGCCGGATCGAGCACGAGCGCGATCGCCGGCGCGTCCGAGAGTTGATCCTTTGTCAGGCCGAGGATGGAGCGGACCGCCTGCGCCATCGTTTCCTGGGCGTTGACCTTGTAGTCCACGAGCTTCGAGGTTGAGCCGCCAAGCTCCCGGTCAAACTCCTCGAGGAAGTGCAGGGTCGTTCCGTTGCGCTGGCTGCCGTGGAACTGCTCGAAGGCCTGATACTCCACCGTCTCCTCAAATGGGATGGGATCCTCTGCCAGCGCGGTGAAGTGCGGGTCGATCTTGGCAACCTCCTCGACCATCCGCTGGACGACCAGGCGCTGCTCGAGCGGCACGTCGAACTGCTGGCAGAGCCGCCAGTAGCGGTGGAGCGTGAGGCCGCTGATCGTGTGATAGAGGTGCGCGTGCGTCGCGACCGGCAGGGCGTAGCGCGCGATTTCCTGGCAGCGTTTCTTGATCGCGCTCGCCCAGCGCTTCTCTTCCGGATCGCGCGAGGGAAAAATCCGGCGGTACTCCGTGATCACCGTCGGCTCCACCAGGTCACTGAGCCGGTGGTAGGCGTCCATCTGGTCATGGACGGTTTCGAGGTAGATCGCGCGGGCGCGCTCATCAAGCGGCGGGATCGTGAAGTGCTCCGGCTTCACCTCCACATAGCGTTGGCTAACTTGTTCGCTGTTATAAAAGGGATGTGCGTGCAGGAACGACCAGAGGAACTGGCGGGAGACCTTCTCGAGCACGAACTGGAAGGTCGGGTGCTGGATGGTGGTGTGGTGCCCCGCCTGGTAGATGCTCTCGGCGATGCGGTCACGCTGCGTGCGCGCCTGCTCGTCCTTGCTGACGTCCTCCGGGGAGATCACCCGGGAGGAGTAGCAGGTCCGGGCGGTCGCGATCGCCAGGTTGTACGGCTGCTGGAAGTAATTCTCCAGGCGGACAACCGGCTCAGGGGTCAGCGTGGCGACGGATGAGGTGTTCGACATGACGAGAGGAGTACTCTATCTTACCCGGTCAGGGACTAGACCTCAAGAATCTTCGGGGCCTCGGTAAGGACGCGACACCCGCTCGAGGTGACGACGACCATGTCTTCAAGCCGCATGCCGCCGGCGTCAAGGTAGTAGAGGCCGGGTTCCACGGTCACGACCATGCCGGCGCGCAACGTGTCGGGCTTGGCGCTCACCCGCGGCGGCTCGTGGATCTCAAGGCCCACCCCGTGGCCGGTCCCGTGGAAGAAGCCCTGCATGCGCCCGTTCTGCTCGCCGGTCTTGAAGCCCTGCTGTTCAAACGAATCCATAATCGCCTTGTGGACGCGTGAGCCGTCCACGCCGTCTTTGATCATCCGGTAGGCGATCTCCTGGCCCTCCCGCACCGCGCCGAACATCCGCTTCACCTTCTCCGAGGCCTTCCCTTTGACGACGGTGCGCGTGATGTCGGCGAAGTAACGGCTCTGCGCGTGCTGGGGGAAGACGTCCATGACGATCGGCTCGTTGGCCTTCAGGGGACCGGAGCCCTCGTTGTGCGGGTCCACCGCCTGCGCTCCCGGCGCGACGATGGTGTGTTGGGCGACGCACTCGCGCTCCATCATGATGAGGTGCATCGCCTTGCGCAAGAGCTCCGCGGTGAGCGGCTTGCCGCCGATCCAGAGCGTGCCGTCCACTTTCGCCTCTGCGTTGCGGATGAGCTCAATCGCGGATTCCAGCGCGTCTTCCGTCGTGCGCAGCGTCTCGGTGAGGAACCGGATCTCCTCGTCGGATTTGACCATCCGCTCGGGGAAGAAGGGATCGGGCTTGGGCTCGACGGTCACACCGCGCTTGCGCAGCGCATCGGCAAGCGCCACGCTGAAATCGGATGGCACATCGACCTGCTTCACCGAGTGGCTGGACAGGAGCCCGCTGACGACGTCCATCATCGTCGGCTCCTTGCCACTCGACCCCTTGGCCTGCTTGGCGAGCTTGGAATAGGAGAGGACCTCGTCCACCTTCGCCTGCGCCTTCGCCCGGTCGAGCTCGAGATCGCTCATCACGATCACGCGGCGGCCGCGGAGCCCCGAAGGGGCGGAGTCCTGAGCGCCAGTCGAAGGATCAAACTGCACGAAGATGAACGGGTCCGGCGCGAGGAAGCGCGTCGCGTAGTAGAGGTTGGCGTTCTTTTCGCTATCGGCAATGATGAGACGGGCGACGCTCATAGGCTCAGTACACACTAGAGCTCATTTCAAACATATGACGAGGACGCGGATTTCCGCTGATTTGGGCGCGGATTCCCGCAGATCATCCGCGGCAATCCGCGCAGCAATCCGCGGACATCCGCGTTTCTGTGCCTCTGTGGTGTCATCTGCGGCTTTGGGATAGCTTAGCACAAACCACGGGTGGAGGGGAATGGGAGAGCCGCCACACGCGCTGCGCTCCACGGTAGACAGGAGGGCGGAGAGCCACTATAATACGCTCAGATTGTGATTCTTTTCACAATCTTTCCCCACACCGTACAACCATCATGGCCGAGACGGTCTTTTTTTATCTCTTCACCACGCTGATGGTGCTCTCCGCCCTGTCGGTGGTGTTCAGCCGACGGCCGATCTACAGCGTCCTGTCGCTCCTCATCGCGATGTTTTGCCTCGCGGCACTCTTCGTCATGCTGGGGGCCTACCTCGTCGCCGCCCTGCAGGTCCTCCTCTATGCCGGCGCCGTGCTGGTCCTCTTCCTCTTTGTCATCATGCTCCTCAATCTCGAGCCCGAGGCGAGCGCGCGGATGCGGGTGTTCACCTTGCGCACGACCGGAACCCTGGCAGCGCTCCTCCTCTTCTTCGCGCTGTTCGGCATCCTTCGAGGCGCGGGGCAGCCGACACCCCCCGGCGCGCAGGCCACGCCCGGTACCGTTGAATCGGTCGGACGGCTCATCTTCACCACCTACCTGCTGCCGTTTGAGCTCACCTCGTTCCTGATCCTGGCCGCCATTATCGGCGCCGTGACCCTCGCGAAACAGCACTCCAACGAATGACGGTCTTCGCCCCGTGTTGCCAACCCCCCCTCGGTCTTATCCCCGTCACGCTGACGCATTACCTCATCGCCAGCGCCCTCCTCTTCGCCATCGGCCTCGCCGGGATCATGACGCGCCGCAACGTGCTCATGATCCTGCTCTGCATCGAGCTCATGTTTAACGCGGCGAACCTGGCGTTCGTCGCCTATGCTAGGGCCCTGGGCGATCTCGGTGGGCAGGTCGTCGTCTTCTTCATCATCACGGTGGCGGCCGCGGAGGTCACGGTGGGCCTGGCCATCGCGGTGCTCCTTGCCAGGCAGCTCAAGACGCTCAACGCCGATGAGGTGAGCCTCTTGAAATGGTAGCCCCGCCCCTCCTGTGCTGGACGATCCTGCTCGCTCCGTTCTGCGCCGCGCTGCTCATCCTCCTCGCCGGCGTCCACCGGAAGCGCTTCAGCGCCGCCGTGGCCATCGCGGCGCTGCTGACGTCGTTCCTTGCCGCCGGCTGGGTGTTCCTCCAGGCCCTCCGCGATCCTGCGGTGCTGCCATGTGAACTGTCCGTCTCGTGGATCTCCCTCCCGGGCTTCACCGTCCCCTTCGGCATCCTGATGGACCGGCTCTCGCTCCTCATGACGCTCGTCGTCGCCGGCGTCGGAAGCGCCATCTTCATCTACTCGATCGGTTACATGGCGGAGGACCACGCGTACAGCCGGTTCTTCGGCGTGCTCTCGCTCTTCGCGTTCTCGATGCTGACCATCGTGTTGGCCAACAACTGGATTCAGCTCTTCATCGGGTGGGAACTCGTCGGCTGCTGCTCGTACCTGCTCATCGGCCACTGGTATGCCAAACCCGCCGCCGCGGAAGCCGGCAAGAAAGCGTTCATGGTGAACCGCGTCGCGGACTTCGCCTTTCTGCTCGGGATCCTCGCGCTCTGGTCGGTCTCAAGCCCCATCGCCGCCGGCCGGACGTTCCACTTTCAGACGCTCCAGGCGCGATTGCCTGAGCTCGCCCGGGCGGGCCCGGTCCCCGTCACCATGCTGCCTCTCATTGGCCTGTTGCTCTTCTGCGGCCCGCTCGGCAAATCGGCGCAGTTTCCGCTGCACGTGTGGCTGCCGGATGCCATGGAGGGTCCCACCCCGGTCTCGGCGCTCATCCATGCGGCGACGATGGTGGCGGCGGGCGTCTACCTCCTGTGCCGGTCGTTCTGGCTCTTCGCGAGTGTGCCGTCCGTCATGACGATCATCATGTGGGTGGGCGGGGCGACCGCGTTTCTCTCCGCGTGCCTCGCGCTCGTGGAGATCGACCTGAAGCGGATCCTCGCCTACTCGACGCTGAGCCAGCTCGGCTACATGGTCATGGCGCTCGGCCTGGGCGGCTCGGTCGCCGGCATGTACCATCTGACGACGCACGCCTTCTTCAAGGCGCTGCTCTTCCTCGCGGCGGGCAGCGTCATTCACGGGACGCACGAGCAAGACATCCGCAAGCTCGGCGGCCTCGTGCGCTCCATGCCGTGGACTTCGGCCGCGTTCGGCATCGGAGGGCTCGCCCTCTGCGGGTTCCCCGGCCTCGCCGGGTTCTTCAGCAAGGATGAGATCCTCGTCCTCGCCTACGAGCGCAACGCGCCGCTCTACTGGCTCGGCACGATCACCGCAGGCCTGACCGCGTTCTACATCGCGCGGGCGTGGTTCGTGGCGTTCATGGGGAGGGAGCACGCTCACGGTCATGAATCACCGCCGGTCATGATCGGGCCGCTCGTGCTGCTGGCCGCGCTCTCCATCGTCGGGGGTTACCTCGGCATCCCGCGATTCCTGGGAGAACTCCACGGCGAGCTCCACTGGGAGGTAGCCGGCATCTCGCTCGCCGCCGTCGCCGGGGGCCTCGTGCTGGCCTGGCTGCTCTATGGGAAGCGCCTGGTCTCTCCCGCGAAGGTGGTCCATGCCCTGGCGCTGCCCTACTCGTTCCTCCAGCGGCGCTACTACATTGACGAAATCTACTCGTGGTATGTCGCCACGATCCAACAGAAAATCATCGCCGGGCTTTGCGCGTGGGTCGAAAGAAACGTGATCATCGGCTTCGCCGTGAACGGGACCGCCCGGCTGACCCGCGGCATGGGACAGGTGATCCGCCTGTGCCAAACCGGCCGGGTCCAGACGTACGTCTTGGCTTTCCTCATCGGCATCATCTGGCTCCTCTCAGTTCCTCTGCGACGCTGACAAGATGCCGCTCCCACTCTCCGCCATCATCCTCTTCTCGCCCGCCGTCGGTGCGCTCCTCTTGTGCGCCATCCAGGAGAGCCGCCACGCGCTCATCCGGCGCGTCGCCGTCACCTCGGCAGTGATCTCCCTCGCGGGCGCCATGACGCTCTTGCTGACCTACAACGCTGCGGCGGGCGGCTACCAACATGAGGTGCTGGTCCCGTGGATCCGAACGCTTGGGATCGGCTTCCACCTCGGCGTGGACGGCATCAGCGCGGTGCTCGTGCTGCTCCATGCGCTCTGCGCCTTCACGGGCGTCCTGATCTCGTACGCGATCAAGGAGCGGGTCAAGGAGTACTACATCTTCTACCTCCTGCTCATCACCGGCGTCTTCGGAGTCTTTCTTTCGCTCGATCTTTTCTTCTTCTACTTCTTCTATGAGATGGCCGTCATCCCCATGTACCCGCTCATCGGCATCTGGGGCAGCGATGTGAACCCCGCCCCACAGCTTGACCTCGCTCCGAAGGGTGGAATTGACACCGGTGGTTTCCTGTGGGGCGGGGTGAAGGAGCAGGGGGTCGTGCGCTTCTCCAAGGAATACGCCGCGATGAAGCTCACCATCTACCTCACGCTGGGCGCGGTGGTGGCGCTGACGGGCCTCCTGTGGCTCTACGCGAGCTCGGGGGCGAAGAGCTTTGACCTGATCACGCTCGAGCGCCACTTCACTACAGCCCCCCTCTCCGTGTCGCTGCAGCGCTGGATCTTTCCCCTGCTCGCGATCGGCTTCGGGGTCATCGCGCCCCTGTGGCCGCTCCATAGCTGGTCGCCGATCGGACATGCGGCCGCCCCGTCGGCGGTGAGCATGCTGCATGCCGGCGTCCTGATGAAGCTGGGCTCCTACGCGATCATCCGGTTGGCGATCGGGCTCCTGCCGGCGGGCGCACAGGTGTGGTTGCCCTGGCTCGCCGCGATTTGCGTGATGAACATCATTTACGGCGGGTTCGTGGCGATGGCGCAGAAGGATTTAAAGCTCATCATCGGCTACTCGTCGTCGAGTCATATGGGCTACGTCCTGCTGGGGATCGCCTGCCTGAGCCCGCTCGCGCTGGGCGGCGCGGTCCTGTTGATGTTCGCGCACGGCCTCATGACCGCCCTGGCCTTCGCGCTCGTCGGCCACGTCTACGATGAGACGCACACCCGCTACCTGCCGGACCTCGGCGGGCTCGCGCACCAAGCACCCTTCATCGCGACCTGCGGCGTCATCGCGGCGATGGCCTCGAGCGGCCTGCCCGGGTTCGCGAATTTCGTCGCGGAGCTGCTGATCTTCGTCGGCGGCTGGGACCGGTACCCCATCCAGATCATCTGCGGCGTCTTCGGCGTGGTGATCACCGCGGTCTACATGCTCCGGTTTGTCCGCGGGACGTTCTTCGGCGAGTCCAAGCCGGCGTTTGCGCATGTGCATGATGCCGCCACGCCGTTCGCGCGCGCGCCGTACGTCGTGCTCATCGCCGTCCTGCTCCTCGTCGGCTGTTGGCCGAAGCTGATGGCGCGCCTCATCGATGTCAGCGCCCGAGCGCTGATTGAGCGCATCGCCCCCTCGACAGACCACCCCAAGGGGCAGTTCGCCCATACCGCGCTGCCACTCCAACAGCAGCTCAAGCTGACGCCATAACATGCCCTGGAGTCTGCTCTCAGTCGAGCTGGCGGTCTGCGGGTGGATCCTGGTCCTGCTTGCCGCCGACCTCCTCATCCCTGCCGACCGAAAGCGGTCCCTGTGGGCGCTGGCGCTCGCCGGGATCGCCCTAGCCGCCGCGCTGCTCATTCGCCAGCAGCCATCGGGCGAGACGTTCCAAACGATGTTCCTCGCGGATCGTTTCGCCTGCTACTTCAAGGGGCTCTTCCTCCTGGTGACCGCCGTCGTCATCATCATGACCAGGGAATCCTACCGCCACCTCTCCTCGAACCTCGGCGCCTTCTACCTCCTGCTCTTCACCGCACTCCTCGGGATGCTCGTCCTCGCCTCCATCAACGACCTGCTCCTGCTCTTCCTGGGCCTGGAGCTGCTGACCTTCTCGCTCTACATCATGGCGGCCTACCTGAAGACCGACTCGCGCTCCGTCGAGGCGGGGATGAAGTATCTCATCCTGGGCTCGGTCTCCTCAGGGTTCCTCATCTATGGGGTCGCCCTCCTCTATGGATTCGCCGGCGGCACGAGCTTCCCGGCGATCCGCGCGGCACTCGCGAGCGGCCCGGTCACGCTGAGCGCCCAGGCCGGGTTCCTGCTGATCCTCGCGGGATTGGGATTCAAGGTGGCGGCGGTGCCGTTCCACTTGTGGGTGCCGGACGTCTATGAGGGCGCGCCGACGCCGGTTGTGGCGCTGTTATCGGTGGGCTCGAAGATGGCGGGGTTCGTGGCGATGCTGCGCCTGCTCTATGGGGTGTTCCTGCCGCTCTCAGGACTCTGGGCGGGGTTGATCGCCATTCTCTCAGCGGCGACCCTGCTCTACGGGAACCTCGCCGCGATTCCGCAGACGAACATTAAACGGCTGCTCGGCTACTCCTCCATCGGCCACGCGGGGTATCTCCTCATGGGGGTCTCGACCGCGTCGGTGCCGGGGATGCAGGCGGTGGCGTACTACTTGCTCGCGTACCTCTTCAGCAACCTCACGGTGTTCCTCGTCGTGGTGGTGGCCTCAGACGCGATTGGGGGGGACGCGCTGGATGACTACAAGGGGCTCTCGAAGCGCTCCGGCGCGCTGGCCGCCGCGATGTTCATCGGGCTCATCTCGCTCGCGGGCGTGCCGCCGTTGGCGGGGTTCGTGGGGAAACTGCTCGTCTTGCTGGCCACCGCGGAGAGCCGAAGGATGTGGCTCGTCGCGCTCGGTGCGGTGAACGTCGCGATCTCGCTCTACTACTACCTCATGGTCGTCAAGCGCATGTACGTTGATGCGCCCGCAACCATCTCGCCCATCCGGGTCAGCCGGCTCACCATGACTGTCTTGGCGCTGCTCGTCCTGGGCATCGTCACCGTCGGGATCTTCCAGGACCCCTTCCTCCAGCGCATCGCCTCCGCCCTCCAGCCGTAGTCCGGCGTCCCTGTCCACCGGCGTATCAGCGATCGGCCAGGCCCGCCTGCGCGCGGCGCGCGGGCAGGCGCAGGCAGGCCAGCCCAGATCAGCGAGGCGGGACTATTTCCCAAATGCCTGTCTCTAAGGTACCATCTACGACGTGCCCGGCACCTTTCAGTCTACTTGAACTTGGCAAAACGTTGGTCGATTTCCGGTCTGAGCTCGATCCCAACCTGCTCAAACACGTTGAGCAAGCCGCCGTATGCACCTTTACCACCTAAGAAGTCCCAAAACTCCTCGGCGACCAGAAGCTCCTCCGGCATATCGTAGAGGCCAGCGAGCGTCCAGCGTTGATACGGCTCGGGCTCGTAAGGATTGTACGGGATAGCCAACCCAGTTTTCAGTTGCGCTCTCGGATTGGCCTGTAACCGGTAAGCCGCCCACTCAAGTAGCTTCCGCTTGTGCGCCTTGAATTCATCCATGTTCGGCTTGGCGGTTTTCAAGTCGAAGTAGTATTCAACGCCATTCTTGGCGACTAGGAACACGTCAACGCGCGGTTGCTTGACCTTCCTGATCGTACCGGCGGTGGCGACTGTCCTCACACGCTCGATTTCCGCACATTTATCTGGTTTGGCCGCGCTGGTGGTCAGTTCATCAATGATTGCCTGTACCTCTGTTTGTGCGGCGGTGCTTACCTTTGCGTTCAACTTTTTATATTGAGCTTCGGCACTCTTGAAGTGCGGACGCGCCAAGATAACCGCTACCTCTTCAAAAACAGACGTTCCCAAAGTCGTATTGATGGACTGGACGAACGAGAACAATGCCATTCGATCTTTACCAAGTAGGCGCGTGTGAAACGGCATGTTGTTCGTCTCCGGATTGTACTCTGCTAGCTTCTTTCTGATTTTCCTCGTAAGCAGACTCCCGACTTCCACTGCCTGGTTTCTAGTGAATGTCATTCAGTCCTTTCTCGCTGATTGTCTCACGTGCTTACCGCGTCTTCACGCAAAGGAAAATCGATTCTTGATAGGGGTCATCGCCTTGTTCCGTTCGTTTCGTGACTGCCCGTAGGATGGTTTCCTTGATTCTAAGGCCACTTTTTTCCGCGATGGTCGGGTACAGATTCATCTTGTCATTCGCCACAATAAATACCTTCCCGTCTGGTTTGAGATACTTGCAGCAATGCGCAAAGACTGCGCTGATATCATCGACATAAGTATCCTGAGCGCGTTTGGATTTCCCGCCTCTCTTCGGTCCGATCTCCGAGGTGTCTCTCCGAGTGATTCCGAAAAGCTCGTATGCGTATGTGTGCTGGTCATGGTAATCGATCTGACCGACATAGGGCGGGCTCGTGAAGATTCCGTCTAACTTGGTGTCGTGAGGCAATACCCTGTCCAGTTCCGCAAAGCGCGAATCTCCGTTCACCACGATGGCAGGTTGTTCCGACCTAAGACCGTCGAACGTGGCGAGCCGCCTAACTGTGTCTTCGCTGTAGGCGTGAATCTTTTCCATGCAATTATCTATCGGCATGCAAATACGATTATGTTTTCTACACCAGTAGGACTTTCCAGCCGGTATCGGGGCTCGGGGGGTAGCCAAATCGTAGTGCGGAACCAATCGGCTTGAGCGAACCGCTCGGCTCAGCACAACCCGGAGCAAGTCCTGGTAATGGTAATGTGGAATAAGACGTCGGTAGTACAGCATTTCAAGCAGAGCTTTCGGAGCAAACCAGGTACGCAAATATTCGCTCTTGCATTCAGCTAGCAAACTCTTTTTAAGTGCCTTAAGTTTGTCTTCAGGAAATAGTGTGGGGGATGGGTCCTTAGTCTGGTTGAGGCGATTGCTGAATTTCTGAACGCGGGATTCGACCTCCAACACTTCTTGCTGGGCTTTAACCAGGTCATATTGGGCAAGCTTGACGCGAGCGATAAGACAATTGAATTCGGAGATGTCTATGCCAACAGAAGCCATGCCGAGTTCGCACGCCTGGACGAGTGTTGTACCGCTGCCCATGAACGGGTCGAGAATCCAATTACCAGCTTTGAAGTAGCGTCGCAAGAACCAATCAACCAGCTGTGGGATGAACTTACCAAGGTACGGGTGCAACCGATGGACGTGTTTTGTGCGCTGATGTTCCGGTACGTCATAGAATCCTAGCTCGGGATGCAGCCCCGCGCAGTGGTGCTTCTCGTCACGTTGTGTGACCAAATACAAGAACGCACGCAACTCCTTCATCGACACGCGGAGTTGTCCGTTCTCGGCGTGGTCGATCACATTGCCATCGGGATCGAATTTGGTAATTCGCCCGCGCTGTAGATAATCACGAATGTTGTATGGCGTCTTGCTGGTAAGTCGCGCAGCTTCCTCCAGTGTCATCAGATCAGTCTTTTCGACGACGTAAAGCGCAGGATCTTCGCGTAGCAATAAACTAAACTGACTAGTGGCGTTGGAATTGGCGCTGCGCTTGATCTTCTTTTTCGCCTGCGTCTGGATGGATTGTTCTCTGCTACTCATGACTCTACTCAAATCAAATCGCTTCAGAAATTTCGAGGAAAGAAAAAACCCTCGCCGCATGGCGAAGGTTTGCGTTATTTTTACGTGCCAGTTCCCCCTTCAAACGTAGCACGATTTCAATTGTCTAAGCCACATTCTAATCCTCTCTAGCTTAATCTGTCAAGAAAAAATGCTGGCACAGTTGAAATATCTCCTCGTTTGGAAAACGGGTGCCGGCCTAACTGTGCCAGCCTCGTGGGCCGTCGTCGATACTATTTAGGACGGCGCCTACTTTTCAAAAACTGAGGAGCGACTCTATCGCTTGCGGTAGGCATCGCGCCGGTGTCGCACATGCGCGATGGTCACGAGCTTGGCCTTGTCGTCAATCACGTAGAGTATCCGGTACTCTCCAACTCGCACGCGGTACTCGTCTTCGGAGCCTTCGAGCTTGGTACATCCGTGCGGACGAGGAGTGTGCTCCAAATCCAAAATCGCGGCGTCCACCTTCCTGATCACCTCAGGAGGGAGACGCTTAAACTCCCGCTGCGCGGCGGGGGCTATGTGCACCTGATAGGGCACGGCTTACAGTCCGAGCGTCTTGCGAAACGTACGGTAGGACACTCGCTTGCCAGGCTCAGCCAGCGCCTTCTGGATCGCTTCGCGGTCGAGCCTGTCTTCAAGCTTCTGGAGCAGTTCCAAGTCGTCCATCGGGACAACAGCAGCCACATCCTTCCCACCACGCCGACAGACCACAATGCGCTCGCCTCGATACGAGACGCGGTTGAGCGTGTCCGCGAAATGCTCTCGCGCCTCAGTCGCCGTCATACGCACCATCGTTCACCTCCCTGAAACGTACAAAAACGCTTGATGTACGTCCAGTAATAGTATGCCTGCTTGACCCGATTGCGTCAAGGAAAAACCCGTACCGGGTTCCGAAGGGACATGTTGAGGTGAGCACAACATCAAAGCGCCAGCGGGACCGCGACGCAGAGAACTTTTGCGGAGTTGGAAAGGTGCCAGGCACGTCGGTAGCTGGCACCGGGCCGCGTCCCCACCGGACGCGGCATTCCGCACGCACCCTGATGGTGCATGCTTCAGCCGCGGCCCTGCTGGCCGTCGGCATTTCGCGGCAACCTCGATGGTTGCCGCTCCAGGGACAGGCATATTGTACACCTGAGGGGACGGAAGACGAAGCGGTCAGGCGGCGGGGTTCAGGTGGTCTTGCAAGAAGGCCATCGTTCGGTTCTCCGCCCATGGCACTGGACGTCCCGGCCACACGCCGGAAAGAAATCCCGCATGGCCTCCGTCGTGCACGAACTCCGCCCGCAACGCCGGATTCTCCCGCACCGCTCGCGTCGGCAAGGCGTCGGCCGGAAAGAAGGGATCGTCTTCGGCGTTGATGAGGAGGGTGGGCCGCCGGATCGCGCTCAGCCGGCTGGCGGAGCTGGAGGAGTGCCAATACGTCCGGCCGTCCGGGAACCCATGCAGGGGGCCGGTGACGAGGTGATCAAATTCCGCAAGGGTGCGAACCGCGCGGAGGCGCCTGGGATCCACCAGGTCCGGATATCGCGCCAGCTTCGCCAACGTCTTCTGCTTGAGGCTGCTCACAAGATTGCGCATATAGAGCCGGCTCAGGCCGCGTTCCATATGCCGAACCGAAATCCCCAAATCAAAGGGCGTGGAAATCGCGCCGGCCGCGCGCACTTGTGGCGGAACGCGCTCCCCGCGCTCGCCCAGATATTTCAGCAAGACGTTGCCTCCGAGCGACACCCCGACACAGCCCACGGCACGCGCGGGATGTTCCGCGATCACCCGGTCGATCACCCACCCGAGCTCGGCGCTGTCTCCTCCATGATAGGCGCGGCGCAGCCGGTTGGATGCACCGCTGCAGGAGCGAAAGTTGATGCCCACGGCCGCCCATCCGGCGCGGTGGGCCGCCGCCAGCAACCCCAGGACTGGCTTCGATCGCGAGGACCCCTCGAGTCCATGCAGCGCAATCAACGCAGGAGCGCTCGACGTCCCCTCGACTCGATCGACGTCCAAGAAATCCCCATCCGGCGTCTCCCATCGCTCCCGCCGAAGTAGTACCTGCGGGGTCGGACGGAACAGCGCTCCCCACAGGGTCTGCGCGTGCCGCCCGCGACACCACCAGGCCGGTCGAAACGATGTGCTCATGCGCTCCTCATCAAGAAGCGGAGAATTCCGGTCGGTTTCTACACGAATATCGAACGTTCTGCGCCTCTCCGTAAGCTGAACCTGCTCTGGAAATTCTCAAAGCCATGCCCTGCCTGGTTGTATGAGGAGGCGGGTTCAGGAACGGAAGGAACTGCACGAATAACGGGAGCGGCAACCTATCGATACTTCAGCGGATAGCGATCGGGGTGCTCGAGGGAAGCAAGGGCCAGCTCAACATCAAGATCTTCCCAGCGCAGGAAGCGCCCGTGGACTAACTGGACGCGGTGTATCTCAGAAAGGCGGGCATCCTGAAACCAGGGAAACTCTTCGTACGGTAAAAAATATTCCTTCCCTCGCACAGCGAGCCAAATGCCATGCGATGAAACGTTCACGACTTCAACGTTTGAAGTGCGTATTCCATGCTCTAACGATTTCATCTTTCCTCCTCTCAACCACTCCCTGAAGTTCCTTCAGCTCGCGTGGGCTTAGGCGAAAACTCTCTGCCAGCGCCACGATGGGATCCAGCCAAAACTTGGCCTCACCTTCCGGCGAAACGACATGCACGTGCCTGCGCGTCTCCTCGCGAGAGAAGAAAAAGAACCGATATTTCTTGTACCGCAGAATGGTGGGACTCATCTCCCGTTACTCATAAGTATAACATTTCTGCCACCCGAACATTTCAGAAAGATTCGGGATGCGCGAGGGGACTCGACTCAGCCAATCCCCGCCAGCCTCAAGAACCCCCAGACCGTCAGGGCGACACCGGCAACCAGACTGAGCTCCTGGCCGCGGGGCACAATCTTTTCCGCGAGGACGAACCCGCTGAGGAGGGCCACCCAGAGGAGGTTCATGACGCCCGCGACGAAGAGCAGCGCCATCAGGAACCAGCAGCAGCCGAGGCAGTAGCTTCCGTGCCGCAGCCCCATCACGAATGCTCCCCAGCTCCCCTCGCGCCACTCCGTCATCAACAAGCTGAGCGGGGTGCGGCAGTGGATGAGGCACGCGCGCTTGAGCGGGGTGAACTGGAAGAGCCCGGCTGCGATGAGGAGCGCTGCGCCGAGCAGAGGACTGGCCACGACCATGGCGGGAGACAGCAGGGCTGCGGCGTGGAGCTGCCATTGCGCGGCCGTCGCCAGGGCGCTGAAGAAGGTCCAGACGACGAGGTAGCCGAGCAGGAACACCACCGTTGGCACGTACGGACGCTCCGCCTCCCGGCGCCTGCGGTTGACGGCGGCGAACAGCAGCACCATGGGGGCGACGGAGGGCACCATCATGGCGACCATCATGACCGCCCACATGGCGAACATCAGCGCGCCGTCGCTCCCTGTCCACGGCTGCAGGCGCGGCGCGACCCCGCGCATCAGGGCCATGCAGGCCATGTGGCGCTCGTCATAGAACAGGTACAGCCATGAGAGCGCTGAGACCGCGACGAGGCCGGCCAGCACGAACGCGCGGTCGCGCTTCAAGAGGGTTTCGAGCGCGGCACCATCAGCCATGACCGGCGACGATCAGTTCGCGTACTTCACCTTCGCGACGAACCCGGCCTTGCCCGGATAGGAGAACTTCAGCTCGCCGACCGAGGCCTGGCAGGTCTTGGCCGAGACGACCTCTGCCGACTTGAAGAGGAAGCCGGTCTCGTGCTCGACCCGGAGGCCCTCAGGCTGACCGGTCACCGGGTTTTTGACCGGCTCGAAGGCGATGGCCGCGGACGTGCCCATCGACACGCGGCTCTCCTTCCCCTTGATGGTGAACGCGAAGGGCACATACTGCGGCTCCAACACCTTGGAGAGCGTCGCGGCGATGATCTCAAACGGCATCCCGCCCGCCTGGCCGCTCGCAATCTGCATGAGGGCCTCGCGCTGCGCGGGGTTCGCCCGCTCGTCAAAGAAAAGGGCCGCCGTCCCGTTCCCTTTGTGCAGCGCCCCGGGCCAGCGCGCCGCAAAACCAAACCCGAGGCCATCCAATGCGACCTCGCCGTAGCGGCCGTTGTTGATCCGCCACGCCCCGAGCCCCTCACAATAGCCCATCGTGGGCGGCGCCTCGAACTCGCAGGGGCATCCGTAATCGCAGTTGCACCCCTGGAGATAGTCCGCGTCAATCGCCCACTTCACCTTCGTCGCCGCCTCCTTCGCCTGGGTCGCCATCGCCATCGACAACTCCTTCTTTGATCCCGCCGGGCGCGGGATGCACTCTATCAGGGGTCTCCTCCAGGAACTATCCTAGCAAGCGGGAAGACGAGGAATCAAGCGGGAGGGGCAATGCCGGTGCCCGGGGGAGGCGGCTCCGGCGTCCGTGGCAGCGCTTTGAACGCTTCGACGTCGAGCTGAACAAATTTCTCCGGCGGCTCGTTGAACGCCCGCGTGCCCGGGTTGAGGAGCTCCTTGATGTCGAGCCACATGCCGTCGCGCGAGTAGGCGGCGATGTCATGGCGCTGCGTGTCCATGCGGATCGCATCCTCCGGACAGGCCTCGACGCAGTAGCCGCAGTAGACGCACTTGCCCAGGTCGATGTCGAAGCTCTTGGGGATCTTCTCGACGTTGGGGTCGGGGTGCTCGCCCGCCACGATGTAGATGCACCGAGCTGGGCAGACCGTCTCGCACATCATGCACGCGACACAGCGCGGGGTCCCGTCCGCGCGCTTGGTGAGCCGGTGGCGGGTGCGCAGGCGGACCTCGGTCTTGCGCCGCTCGTCCGGGTATTGAATCGTCACAGCCGCTGGAATGTCCCGGAAGAGCCCGAGCCGATGCGCGATGTGGAGGAACAGGTTGCGGTAGAAATGGGCGGACGTGATCCACAACCCCTGGGCGATAGCGGGCAGGTACATCCGCTCCCACCAGGTCAGCCGGCGACGCTTGTGCGCCTCGCGAATCCGATGCAGGAGTTGCTCGCTGAGGCTACTCATCCCACCACCTCTTGGGACCGCGCAGCACCCTGTAGGTGCTGTGCGGTGCGCGCTCCAAGGAGCCGTCCCTCTGACGTGCGCGCACCGGCGCCGTCGGGAGCCATCATCACTGACTGCGGATAGCGCCATCGAGTTCCGACGGCGCTCGATTCAAGAGGTGGTGGGATCATGGACGCGCCAGGACGACGATGACGCCGGTCACTGCGATGTTCACGAGCGACAGCGGAAAGAGAATTTTCCAGCCCAGGTGCATGAGCTGGTCGTAACGGAACCGCGGCAGCGTCCAGCGGATCTGCATGAAGAGCCAGATGAAGCATGACACTTTGAGCGTGAACGCGAGAAGTCCCCAGCCGACATACGCCAGGGCTGAGACCGGAATCAAGGCGCTGCTCCATGGGAAGCGAAACCCTTCGGGCGAGAGGTACGGCATCTGCCAGCCGCCGAAGAAGAGGGTCGTGGTCAGCGCGGCGACCAGGACGACCTCCACGAAGTCGGTGAGGAAGAAGGCCCCGAACTTCATCCCGCTGTACTCGGTGAAGTAGCCGATGATCTCCGGCTCGCCCTCGGGCAGGTCAAAGGGCACCCGTTTCGTCTCCGCGAGTGCCGCCGTCATGAAGATGAGGCAGCCGACCGGCTGGAGGACCACGCCCCAGGCCGGCAGCCAGCCCCAGAACAGCCCGCCCTGCCGCTGGACAATCACCGAGAGATCCGTCGCGCCGTAGCAGATGACGATACCGATGAGCGAGACGCCCAGCGCGATCTCATAGGCGAGCATCTGCGAGGCGGCGCGCAGCCCGCCGATCGTCGCCAGGTTGTTGCCGGAGACCATCCCCGCCAGGATCACGCCATAGACGCCGATGGAGGCGAGCGCCAGCACCACGAGGAGCCCGGCGTTGATGTTCGCCACCTGCAAGGGGATCTCTCGCCCAAAGAGGTGGACGGCCGGCCCGATGGGGATCGCCGCGAAGGCCATGAGCGCGAAGAAGACCGACAGAAACGGCGCCAGGGTGTGCAGGAACGGATCGCCCTTCGCCGGGATGAAATCTTCTTTTGAGAGGAGCTTGAGCACATCGGCGAGCGCGTTGATGATCCCGAGGCCGCCCAGTTTCCTGATGACCCAGTTGAACGGGCCGAGCCAGCGCCACGTGAAGTAGGCGCGATTGGCTCCGATGCGGTCCTGGATGAGCGCGCTCTGCTTGCGCTCCAACCACGTCTGCATCCCCGCGAAATTGAGGACGCCGAATAACACGAGGAAACTGACACCCACTTTGATCGCGAGGTCCGCCATCATGAGCGCAGCGTCGCCCCCTGGTCGCCGATCGCCTGATAGCTGAGCCCCTGGAACGGTTTCTCGCCCTTGGCGAGCTCGTTGAAGATCGACGTCGCATCCGTGAACGTCACCGGCAGACCTAACCGTGCCGCCAAGTCGGCGAGGATCTCCCAGTCGGGCCGTGATTCGCCACACGGAGGGAACGCCGCATGGATGCGCTGGACACGGCCCTGGAAGTTGGTGAACGTCCCGTCCTTCTCAGCGTACACCGCAGCGGGCAGGACGACGTGCGCGAGCTCGGCCGTGGGGTTGGCGTTCGTCCCAATGAAGGCAAGGAGCTCGAGGCGGCCTGCGGCCGCCCGCACCTTCGCTTCCCCGAAGAGCGGGACGAGGTCCTGGGTGAAGATGAGGAGCGCGCGCAGCTTCCCGGCTGCGGCCTCATCGAGGAGCCCCTCGGCCCCCTCGGCGATCCCCAGCGCCACAGCACCCCGCGCGTTCGGGGATTTATCCGCCTGGATCAAAAACTGATCGCTCCCGCCGCTCGGGGGCCGCTGGAAGACGAGCCGCCTCACGCCGAGCTCCCCGAAAACGCGCTTGGCCGCGTACAGACCCTCGTTCGTAAGGTGGCTGGAGAGGACGACCCCGACCTGATCGAGCTGCCGGGCATCCCGCAGGCGCGTCAGTGTTTCGGCGATGCGCGCCAGCGCCTCATCCCACGCGCCGGGACGGACGCTGCCGTTCTCCCTTATCTCGACCTGCGCGAGCCGTCGCTCGTCGATGAATCCATAGCCGTACCGGCCCTCGTCGCACATCCACCACTGGTTCACGTCGGGATTGTAGCGGGGCTTGAGGCGCATGACCCGCTCGCCCTTGGCGATGTGCGGCCGCCACTCACGCTCCCGGTTATAGTGGATCTGCGTGTTGCAGCCCCGTGAGCAGCCTGGGCAGACCGAGTTCGTCGAGCCGAGGTACCAGACGCGGCACTTGAAGCGGAAGTCGCGGTCGGTGAGCGCCCCGACCGGGCAGATGTCCACCACGTTGCCGGAGTACTTGTTGTCGAGCGGCTTGCCCGGGTGCAGGCCGATCTCCGAGTGGTCGCCGCGGTTGAAGATCCCGAACTCGCCCGTCTTCGTGATCTCGTCGGTGAACCGCACGCAGCGCGAGCAGAGGATGCACCGCTCCGCGTCCAGCATGACGGTCGGCCCGATCGGGACGGCCTTCGCCTTCTTGAGCTTCTGCTCGTTGAACTTCGGGTCGTAGAGCCCGTGCTGCATGTAGTAGTCCTGCAGCCAGCACTCCCCGGCCTGGTCGCACACCGGGCAGTCGAGCGGGTGGTTGATCAGCAGAAACTCCAGCACGTCCCGCCGCCCGTTGAGCGTCTTGTCGCTCGTCGTGTTGACGGCCATCCCCTCGGCCGCGCGCATGTAGCAGGCAATCTGCAGCTTCGGGTTGCCGGCGAGCTCCACCAGGCAGATGCGGCAGTTGCCGGCGATGGAGAGGCCGGGGTGGTAGCAGTAGAACGGCACCGGGCTTCCGGCCTGTTCGCAGGCCTGGAGCACCGTCGTGCCCTCCGGCACCGTCACCGGTTTGCCGTCGATCGTCAAGGTGATCGTCTTGGGCTCAGGCATGATCTGTTCGACGTTCAGAGGTCAGAATTCAGAAATCAGAAGTCAGATTCTGACCTCTGACATCTGACCTCTGACTTCTGAAATGAGGTTGCACGTTCTCTCGCGGATGTGGAACTCAAACTCGTCACGGAACTTCGTGATGTAGCTCTGGACCGGCCACGCGGCGGCATCCGCAAAGACGCAGATCGTCCGGCCCTCCATGTTCGACGCGACGCCGAGCAAGGTGTCCAGGTCCTGGGATCGGCCCTGCCCCTTCATGATCCGGTCCACAATCTTGAAGACCCATCCGGTCCCCTCGCGGCAGGGAGAGCACTGGCCGCATGACTCGTGTGCGAAGAACTTCGCAGCGTACCACAGGGCATTGAGCATGCACGTGGAATCGTCCATCACGATGACCCCGGCGGAGCCCGCCATCGTGCCAGCCGCGAGGAGCGAGTCGAAGTCCATGTGGACATCGATCTCATCGGCCCTGAGGATTTTCGCGGAGATTCCGCCGGGGATGACCGCCTTCAAGCGCCGCCCCTCAGGCACGCCGCCAGCCGCCTCAATGAGCTCCCGCAGCGTCACCCCGTGCGAGGCCTCGTAGAGACCGGGCTTGCGGACGTGGCCGCTCACCGAGAAGAGCCGTGTGCCGCCGGATTTGCCAAACCCCAGCTTCGCGAACCAGTCCCCGCCTTTCTGCAGAATTGTCGGGACACAGGCGAGCGTCTCCACGTTGTTGATGACCGTCGGGGAGGCGAAGAGTCCGGAGATCGCCGGATACGGCGGGCGCAGGCGCGGGAAGCCCTTTTTCCCCTCCAGCGATTCCAGCAGCGCACTCTCCTCGCCGCAGATGTAGGCGCCGGCGCCGCGGTGCACGACGACGTCGAGATCGATCGCCGCGTTGAAGATCCGCTTGCCGAGGAACCCGTACCGATACGCCTCCTCGATCGCCTGCTGGAGGATCCGCGCGGGCTGCGCGTACTCGCCGCGGATGTAGATGTACGCTTTACGGCAGCCGGTCGCGTAGGCCGCGATGATGATCCCTTCGAGGAGCCGATGCGGATCGCGCTCGATCAGGTAGCGGTCCTTGATCGTCCCCGGCTCGCCCTCGTCCGCGTTGACGACGAGGTAGTGCGGCTTCGACGCGTCCTTCGGGATGATCCCCCCACCTGCCGTCGTGCCGCTATGCGGCACCGCTCGATCTGCTGATCGAGCGGTCGCCGAAGGCGACGCAGCAGGTGGGGGGATGAAGTTCCATTTCTTCCCCGTCGGGAAGCCGGCCCCGCCCAGGCCGCGCAGGTTGGACTTTGTGACCTCCGCGATCACCGCCTCCGGGGTCAGCTCGGTGAGTACCTTCCGGGCGCTTTGGTAGCCGTCGTCGCGGATGTACGTTTCGATGGATGCCGGCTCCTTGGAGGAGAAGCGCTTCGAGATGACCGGCTCGACCAGCCCGACCGTGCCCTGATACCGCGACGGCATGGCGGGCAGCGACTCCGGCGAGTGGACGAGGGTGTCGAGCAGCTCAGGGGTGAGCGGCCCGACGTACTGATCGTTGAGCTGCAGAACCGGTCCCGCCTCGCAGGCGCAGAGACACTCGACGGTGGAGAGCGTGTAGGTCCCGTCCGGCGTCGTCTCGCCCGGCAGGATGCCGAGGCGCTCCGAGATCGTCGCCAGGCACCCCTCAGCTCCTCGCAGGGCGCAGGCGATGTTGTGGCAGAGCTGGATGTGATAGCGGCCGACTGGCGTCTGATGGAAGAGCGAGTAGAAGGTCACGACTTCGTGGACGTGAGCCGGCGAAACCTCGAGCAGTTTGCCCACCCACTCCTCAGCCTCGGTCGTGATGCAGCCGAAGCGCTCCTGCACCAGGCGCAAGACCGGCAGCATCGCCGCCCGTTTTTCTTCATAGTGGCTGATGATTGCTTCGGCTTCCTGTCGTAGCGTGTCAAATGTACCCATCTGTCTTTTCGAAGCGAAGGGGGGGCGCGGACAGATTTTGGATTTTGGATTTTGGATTTTGGATTGGAAAATCCGCAATCCCTGCCTGCGCCGAGGCTTCGGCAGGCAGGCGCAATCCGCAATCCGCAATCATCCCACCACCTACCAGTAAGCTGGAGGCTGGCCCCGGAGGGGCCGGGATTGCCTTCAGCAATCCCCTGGCAGGTGGTGGGATCATCGATCCAGTTCTCCGCCGATCATGTTGACCGAGCCAAAGGTCGGCACGACATCCGCCATCATATCGCCGACGAGCAGCTCCGGCAGTGCCGCCATGATGGTGAAGCAAGGCGGGCGCACGCGCACCCGGTAGGGGCGGTCCGACCCATCGCTGACTACGTAGAAGCCCAGCTCCCCGTTCGCCCCCTCGACGGCGCTGTAGTACTCACCGGCTGGCGGACGGATCCCATGCCCGACCATGATGAGCTTGAAGTGGTGCATCAGCCCCTCGATGTTGCCGTAGGTGTCCTCTTTGGCTGGGAGCACGGCGCGCCGCTCCGGCGCGTTGACCGCGTCGTGATAGCCGCGGGTGGAGCCTTCCAGCGTGGGGTCCACCTCCACCCGCGCCTCTTTGAAGCCAGCGACGCGCCCCATCTTGGCTTCGTCGACCATCACGCTCGCTGGCAGCGCCGTCCCCGCATGATCGACGTTGAGCGCTCCGGCGGGCATCCGGGCCAGCGCCTGCTCGACGATGCGCATGCTCTGCTCCATCTCCTCCATGCGCACGAGGTACCGGTCATAGTTGTCCCCATGTTTCCCCGTCGGGATATCGAAGGAGAGCCGGTCATAGACGAAATAGGGGCTTGCCTTCCGGGTATCGAGCGCTACGCCCGTCGCCCGCAAGAAGGGCCCGGTGATCCCGTAGCTGATCGCCCGCTCCTTCGAGATCCTGCCGGTGCCCTGCATGCGGTCCATGAAGATCCGGTTGCGGGTGAGGAGCGCGTCGCACTCGAGCAGGACCTTCCGCACGTCCTCCAAGACCTTCCGGGTGCGCTCGGCGAACCCCTCGGGCAGATCCGCCTTGACGCCGCCGACGCGCCCGTAGGAGATCGTCAACCGCGCCCCAGTCACCGCCTCGACGAGCTCCCAGAGCCACTCGCGCGCCTTGATCATATAGAGGAAGACGGTGAAGGCGCCGAGCTCCATCGCCGAAGCGCCGACGCAGGTGAGGTGGTCGGTGATCCGCGAGAGCTCGCTCATGAGGACGCGGATGTACTGGCAGCGTTCGGTCGCCTCGATATCGAGGAGCCGCTCCACGGCGAGGCAGTAGCCGAAGTTGTTGATGAGCGGCGAAACGTAGTTGAGCCGGTCGGTATACGGGATGACGTTGTTGTACGGCCCGCGCTCGCTCTCCTTCTCGAAGGCGCGGTGCAGGAAGCCGATCTCGACATCCGCGCCCTTGACCCGCTCCCCATCCAGCTCCAGGACGAGCTGGATGATCCCGTGCATCGCCGGGTGCGACGGCCCAACATTTAAAAACATATGGCGTGTTTCTGTCGACTGCGTCAGGGGTACCATGCTCATATCTTTGCTCAGGGCTCTGGGTTCAGGGCTCGGGGCAGTTGCCCACAGCCCGGAGCCCCCAGCCCAGAACGCTCTTAGTTAACGGGTCCAATGAGCGGCTGGCGCTTGCGGACCGGATAGTCCTTGCGCAAGGGGTGGCCCTGAAACGATTCGTACATCAGGATGCGTTTCAGGTCCGGATGCCCGGTGAACCGGATCCCGAACAGGTCCCAGATTTCCCGCTCAAACCAGTTCGCCGATGCCCAGAGCCCGGTGAGCGACTCCACGACCGGATCGGCGAGGGTAAGCGGCACCTTCACGCGCAGCCGGTGGTTCTGCACGCTCGAATAGAAGTGGTAGACGACATCGAAGCGGTGCTCGTCGTTCGAGGTGAAGCGCTCCCACGTCTCTCGAACAGACCTCGGCTTCATGTAGTAGGGCAGCGGCGAGGGGGTCGCGAGGGTCGGGGCGCTGCTCAAGCTCTTGCCGAACTTGAGGTAGTCCACACAGGTGAGGTCCGTGAGAAAATCGAAGCGCGTGGCGGGATCGTCCCTGAGGAAGCGCGCCGCCTCCAGGAGCCCCTCCCTCCTGATGAGGACGGTCTCCTGAGCGCGGTAGCGATGCGTCGCGATGACGTGTTGCGGGAACCGCTCCTGAATCGTCTCGGCTAATTCGTGTGCCATCGAGAGAGGTTGGCCTTACTGACTCACTCACTGATTAGAGGTGCGCTTCAGGGCGATGCGGCACCTGGAGCTCGACGGGGCGTGAGGAGGGGCCGGCGGGGAGTACGGCCTCCGCACCCTTGGCGATTTTGTCTTGGAGTTTCATCAGCCCGTCGAGCACGTTCTCCGGTCGGGGCGGGCAGCCGGGGATGTAGATATCGACCGGGATGATCGTGTCAATCCCCATCACGGTGGCGTAGTTGTCGTAGAAGCCGCCGGTACAGGTGCATACCCCGAAGGCCACGACCCATTTCGGCTCGGCCATCTGGTCGTACACGCGCTTGAGGACGGGCGCAAGCTTGTGGCTGATCGTCCCCACGACAAAGAGCACGTCGGCCTGGCGCGGCGAGAAGCGCGGGAACCCGGCCCCGAAGCGATCCATGTCATAGTGGGACGTTGCGGTCGCCATGTACTCCATCCCACAGCAGGCGGTCACGAAGGGGTACTGGAAGATGGAGAACTTCCGGGCCCACCCGAGCGCCGCGTCCAGGCGCGTCGCCATCCAGTTGAGCTTTGTGGCGTCTACTGCTGCAGCCATGTGCGGGTTCCAGATGTCAGAGGGCAGATTTCAGAGGTCAGAATTTTCATCTGATATCTGACTTCTGACGTCTGACTTCTGTCCGTAGTTACTTGAATTCGAGCGCGCCCTTTCGCCACGCGTACACGAAGCCGGCGACCACAATGGCGAGGAAGAACCCCATCTCGACGAGGCCGAACCACCCCAGCTCCCGGACCAGCACGGCCCACGGAAAGAGGAAGACGAGCTCCACATCAAAGACGACGAACAGCATGGCGACGACGTAGAAGTGGACCGGCAACCGACCGGCCGGGAGCGCGATCGGGTCAACGCCGCACTCAAAGGGCTGCGACTTTGCGGGGTTGGGTTTCCTCGGCCCCAGGAGGGCGTTCGAGCAGAGCAAGAGGAGTGCCACGCCCGCCGCCAGCGCGGCCAAGGCCAGGATGCCGACGTATTCGATCATCAGCTAAAAGTTTGTGAAAAAAATCACAATCTTGGGGTTTAAAAATGGCTTCGGTCGATGCGACCGCCGCCTAGAAAAACATTATAGCACCCTATGTTGGGCGCCGTCTAGACGCAGATGACCGCGGATTGGAACGCTGATGTCGCGGATATCTGCGGGAATCTGCGTTGCGATCTGCGGCAATCCCTGCCTGCGCCTGCCTGTCGCCGTCCGGCGACGGCAGACAGGCCGAGGCTTCGGCAGGCAGGCGCGTCCCCTCTGCATCTCGGTATGAACGGAGGACGCGAGCGGGAGAAACGCGGGGACTACTTGTTGTAGTCGAGACCCCGCTCCAAGAACTGCTCGTCCATCCGCTTGGGAGCGAAGGTGCTGCGGACGAACGCCTTGAGCGGCTCGATGTCGAACTGCCGGCAGCTGTAGATATCGATTGAAATGAAGTCCTTTGGGGTGAGGGTATGGAGCTGGACGCCGCTCTCGACGAGTGGGACCCATCCGCTTAAGCCCGCCTTGTCCGGGAAGCGCTTGCCATCCGTGCGGAAGATGAACGGCGGCGACTGCGGCTCCACCTTGAGGACCCGGACGATCTCCTCCAGGAAGTCATAGCACAGGGTGAGGTCATCGCAGGCGCCCTTCTTGCAGTCATAGAGGTCCAACAGGAGCTGAAAGCCAAACGGCGCCACCACTCGCTTCGACTTACTCAGTTCGACGTCGACGGGCGCATCACACACTTGCGGCATGCACGCGTTCCCTCCTTCAATGAGCACGTGACTTACGGAGCACTTGTGCGACGTAAGTCACTGTGCGAATTGAACCCCTCACCCAGCGGTGGAGCCGACCTGGCTCGCTGGAATGTCCCCTCCACCCCCAGTCGTATCCGGCATGCCCGAACCAGACCCAACGCTGGGTGAGGGGTCACATTCGGCCACACACCTTACGTCGCTGCGCTCCGTAAGGTGTGGCCTCATGTGACAAACAGACACCCCGACGGTGCTACCGTCGGGGTGAGACGTGACCATTCCCTGGATTGTCCGTCGTATGTGCCCGATCCCTATCCAACGTGCGGCCTCGTGTCGTACAGCTCATAATATCGCAAGGGTTTCAGAAGTCAACAACAAATCCATCCCGAACACCAGGGGACCACGGGCTTGCCCGTGGGGGAATGGGTGGTCCTCCCGATCGGGAGATCGGGATGTCGCCCCCACCGGGGCGTGGTGCAGGGGACCACGGGCTTCCAGCCTTCGCAGCCGAAGCG
>Ga0209515_10001017_pt1 | contig 48482 bp, 38 predicted proteins | sample Subgroupgradi54m_FD_187454 | JGI IMG/M metagenome (GOLD analysis project Ga0209515, IMG submission 187454) | Subsurface groundwater microbial communities from S. Glens Falls, New York, USA - GMW60B uncontaminated upgradient, 5.4 m (SPAdes)... ... | reverse complement strand
AGGAATGGCTCGCCAAACGCGCCGAGACTCCGGATCTGCCGTTGCCTTCCGTATCGCGGGTGTTTCCCGATCGCAGGCCGCAAATCGAACCCGAGGCCATCGAAACCGTCCGCTGAATTCCCAGCCAGGGGTGTATCCACGGGCCCAAAATCCGCTTTACCCACCTGTAACCGCAAGCCCCGGGAGCCGGCCCGATTACGGAATTAAAACGGTTCCACAACGCTTTCGATCTGGCATCAGCGGAAGGGGGTCCTTGAATTAGGCCATAACTCCCCTTATGGGTCAAAAACGGCCTGCTTCTGGAGCCCGTGTATCAAGCTCCGCAAGCGCAATTTGATAAAATCCGTATCTTCGTGAACGGAACGAATGTATCCGGAATCACCGCATTACACGGCGTGATACGCGATAGGGATCCGCGATTGGTGTCGAATCGCGATCCGGACCGCCGCGGATGGGCTTCCCGGGCCGTTTTGGCCCGGGAACCTTGGCTGCGTTTGATTGCACCTAGTGGACTTGAAATGAGAAGATCAAAGCGAGCATACGGGTGGTTGTCCCGTGTAATCCCGTCCTGGTGGGGATGGCGAAAAAGGGAACGGTTGGAATGTCTGTAATGAAACGCCGGATGCTGCTCATAGCGGTCGGCCTGGTAGGCTTGGCCGCGCGAAACGCAGTCTCCGAGACCCTCGATTTCGAGACATCCGCATATGTCGCCGACAAGACCATCGTCGGCGTGGACACGTGGGCGCAATCCACCGATCCCGCCCTGGAATACCCCGACAACTACAAGGTGCAGGCCGGTCCCGGCGGCAAGTGGATCCACACCCTTACGACCACCGGTACCACGGTTTACCGCTCCTTCCCTTCCATGACGGGCATCCTGGACGTGCGCTGGAAGTGGCGGGCCCTGAGCGACAGCGTGCACTTCTGCCTGGGCGTCTCCAACGGCGGCGCCAGCGCGCGCCTGGCCAACCGCGGCCTGGCCTGCATGGATCCTTCCGGGGAAATCGCCGCCCAGGGTTTGGGCGTGGGTGTTACCCCCTCGACCGAGACCTGGACCCGCGGCGTCTGGCACTACATGCGCATGGTGCTGGACAACAGCGCGGGCGTTAACAAGTTCGCCCTTTACATCTCCGAGGATTCCCTGCGCGGAGTGGAACGACTGGCCATGCCCGCGACGGCCATGGGCGGAACCGGTCCCTTGACCCGCATCGTCCTGCGCGATGAGTACGGGAGCGGCTACGTGGACATCGACGATCTTTCCTGGGAGGCCACGGCGGTATGGCAGGCCGGCGCGGGAGGCGGCGGGCCGGGTCCGGACACGGATTCCCTCTGGTCCACGGCCAGGAACTGGAGCACGGGAGCGGTCCCGGACAGCGCCACCCACGTCATCTTCACGGAAACCTTTCCCAAAGGCTGCCAGGTGGATAAGAACGCAGCGGTCCGCTCCATCACCCTGGCTTCCGCGTATAAGGGCAACCTCAACCTGGGCCAGCAGAACCTGGCGGTGTGGGGCAAAGGGGATTTCTCCGGCGGCAACGTGCTCTTCACCGGCACCGGCCACATCCGCTTTCCTTCGCTCCGCGGCGGTTCCCTCATCGGCCCCGCCGCCGGGGGGATGCTCGCCACGGTGCGCCACGACGGTCCCGGCCCGCTGCGCCTGGACGCCCGCTCCCTCTCCGTGGCCAACCTGAACCAAGTGCAGGGAACCTTCGACTTCAACGGTTTCGACCTGGTGGTCAACGGGGATTTCACCGTGAAGAACGGCCAACCCGGCACCTTGCGCAACCTGGACGGCCGGGCGGTATCCGTGGGTCACGCCACGCATCTGGAAGGCTCCTCCAAGGATACGTTGCTCGGCCTGAGCTCCTCGCCCAAGGGATGGACGCTGGCCGGATCCCTGACCGACTCCCTGGTGGCCCGCTTCGCCTCCCTGGGTAACGCGCGGGCTACGGCGGGCCAGGGCTACGCGTTCCAGAGCATCGACGCGGGCGCGAACCAGGGCTGGATCTTCGTTGCCGCCCCGGCGGTCGCGGCCCAGCCCAAGGACACCACGGTGAAGGTGGGCGAAGCCGCCTTCTTCCGCGTTTCCGCCTCCAGCAAGCTGCCCATGACCTTCCAATGGCTGCGCGACGACAAGGCCATCCCGAACGCGACCGACTCCGTCTATACCCTGTTCGTCACGGGCAAGGCCGACAGCAACGCCGCCTTCAGTTGCCGGCTCTCCAATCCGGCCGGCAACACCAACTCCGCAGCCGCGCGCCTCAAAGTGACCTTCCCGGCCCCCAGCGTTAGCCCGCTCCCCCAGGCCATCGACGACACCTTGTCCATCCGCATGATCCCGTCCGTCCCCGCGGCCCGCACCTTCTACTCGCGCAACGGCTCGGCCTACCAGGAATACCAGGGCCCCGTCATCCTGCGCGATTCCACCTTGGTGCGCGCCTTCTCCACCTTCGGCAACGACACCTCCGGCTCCGCGTCCTGGAACTTCCCCAAGCCTTCCGTGCCCCGGCTCGCGGAACCCGGGATCGATCCCGAAAACATGAGTTTCCAGGACACGCTGCGCGTGACCCTGACGCCTCCCCAGACCGGCGCCGCCGTCTATTACACCGTGGACGGCTCCGAGCCGGACAGCACCAAGGCCAAGTACCTCAAATCCTTCGTCATCACCACCACCACCACGGTGGCCGCCATCGCGTATCTTCCGGGTTACCTCCCCAGCACCGTGCACACGCACATCTTCATCCACAAGAATGCTTCGGAAACCATCCCGCCGCCCACGGCGATCCCCGGAGGCGGCTCCTTCAATGATTCCATCGTGGTCAAGCTGTTCCCGCCGACGGACGTGCCGGGAGCCTCGGTGTTCTACATGACCGGGAACCAGGGGCCTTTCAAGTTCCAGGATTCCCTGGTCCTGCGCGCCTCCACCACCCTCAAGGCCATCGCCATCTCCGGATCCAAGGTCAGCGATACGGCCACCTGGGAATTCAAGCGCCGCCTGGAGGCGCCGACAGCCTCCCCCGGCGGCCGCACCTTCCCGGACTCCATCCACATCGCGCTCAACACGAAACTCGACGGGGCCGCAATCCATTTCACCTGGGACGGCAGCGAACCCACCGGCGCTTCCCCTACCTACGACGGGCACCCGCTCATGCTGGACTCTTCCGCCGTGCTCAAGGCCATGGCCATCAGCGGCAAGGACACCAGCGCCGTCCTCTCGCAGAACTACACGTTGATCCCGAACATCCCCACCGCATCCCATCGCGGCGGCGACTACAGCTCCCTCATCACCATCTCCCTGCGGTCCACCTCGCCGCGGGCGTCCATCTACTACACGCTGGACGGCACCACCCCGGGCCCCGAGAACGGCAAGCCCGCGTACTCCCGGCCCTTCAACCTCGACGTCAGCGCCACCCTCAAGGCCGTGGCGGTCGCAGGCCAGGGCGCCAAACTGCAGCGCAGCTCCTTGCTCATCGAGAACTACTCCTTCATCTCCCCCGGACTCCGCATCCTCGGCCCCGGCCAGCGCATCGATTTGTCCAGCAACTACAATCTGGTCAGTCCCCTGGCGGGCGCTTCGTCCGTCAACGTGGAGGTGATCGCCGTGGACAGCCTCAAGGCGCCCAAGGGCTTCCGCGACATCCTTTTCGGAATCCGCCTCTCCCTGCCGGAAGGCGCTCAGGCCTTCCCCAAGGTGGTGCTCAACTCCCCCACCGGCGATCCCCGCTCCCTGTTCGCCTACCAGACCACGGAACAGGCGCGTTACCTCACCGGGAACGACACGGCGGAAATCCTCGCCCCGGGAACCTACTTCCTGGCCATCGACACCCTCGCTCCGGTCATCACTTATTCCGGCGAAACCTTTACCGATCAGGACTCCACACGCCTGGTGGTCTCCATCAAGGACAACGTCTCCAACCTGCTGCTCGATCTGGACCGTTCCGACAGCCCCAGCGACGGATTCCGCAACCGCGAAATCAACGGCTCGCCGCTCCTCAATGTCTCCCTGAAGAATCCCCCCGGATCCCTGCTCCCCCTGAGCCTGAAACTCAAGGTGAGCGATCATTCCCGCGCCTCCGCCTTTCCCGCGGACGGTTCGTCCTACACGCTGTCGCAACGCATCAGCGGTCCCGTCCGCACGCCTTCGTCCTTCCATATCGGCGCGAGCAAGGAGGATCCCTGGGATCTCATCGCGCTCCCCTTGTCCCTGGATCCGCCCCTGACCCTGGCCCAGTTGCGCAAGAACAACGCCGCGCCCAACCTGCAGGGCGCGACCCTGGATCCCAAGACCGGCGATTACCGCAATCTGGAAGCGGGCGAATCCCTGCCTCCCGGGGCTTCCATCTGGCTGGGAGCCACCACGAGCTTCCCCTCCCTGGTGTTCCCCTCGGTGCAGACCGTTTCCCGCCACGGCGCGGGCGGCTACAAAATCACCGTGCATCACGGTTGGAACCAGGTCGCCAATCCCACCCTGGAGACCCTGTACTGGCCCGTAACACGCGAGTTTCCCGACGTCTACCAGGCCTCCCTGGTCAAAGGGTTGCACGCCTTCGACGCGGCCACCGGACTCTACGCGCACGCGGAAAGCCTGGAACCCTGGCGCGGCTATTTCGCCTGGTACCAGGGCGCGCGCGACTCCACCCTGGACCTGCTTCCGGATCCCGTTCCCGCCCCCATCCCCTCCAAGGCGGGCAAGCGCGGAGTCGGCGCCTGGGCCGGGATGTCCTTCGGACTCAACCTGCAAAACGGCCCGCATATCCGGCTGGGCGCGTCCTCCCTGGCCGTAAACGGACAAGGCTTGGAAGACGAACCGCAACCAGTCGGCCCCGGCATGGACGCGGCGAGACTGTTCTCCGCCCGGGGCGGCCAACGCCTGGAGACCGATATGGTCCACTGGACCGAAGGCGGCCTGTATACCTGGACCATCGTCGCCGGACTGCCCATCGATAAATCGGACAAAGCGGAGTACGGGGTTATCGCGGGCAACGCCGGTAACCACGGTAACGCACAGGATACCTCCGTCGGGCTCCCGGATCGCTCCGCCCGCGTGGAAGGCCTGTCCCTGCCCCAAGGCTATGCGGCCTGGGCCGTGTCGCGCAAACGCGGTCTGCGTTTCGCCCTGACCGAAGGCGCCGCCATCCCCATGCACCCGGGATTCACGGACAGCCTGGAAGTGGTGGCCGGACCCGCCTTGGAAGTGGAAGCCCGCCTCGCGGACATACCCACCTTGGTCGGGGCTTTCGGCGCCGGCGTGGAAGCGTTTTACGGACGCTTCGCCTTGCGCGTGAATCTCCCTACGGCTTCGCGCCTGAGCCTCAAGGTCTGGTCCCTGCAAGGCCGACAACTGGAATCAACGTCCCTGGATCTCCCCGAAGGCAGCTACCGCCTGGTCCGGGACCAGGATGGACGGGGCTATCCCACGGGGATGTACGTCCTTTCGCTGGAATGGATCGGCGGCGGAAAGTCGGGACGTTTGACCCGTAAAATCGCTATTCCTTGAATATTCCCTGACTTTTCCCGGATTTCACCGACCACCTGAAACACGCTTGTAACGCAATTCCCTTGGCCCGCCCCCGTCCGCTCGTGTAGATTTCCCTACAGATGAATCAAACAACCGTACTGGTCACCGAAGACGATTCGGACATCCTTGAACTGATAGTCTATAGCCTGGAATCCGAAGGGTTCCGCGTGCATTCCGCCAAGAACGGGATGGACGCGTTATCCGTTCTCAGCGATGAATCCGTGGACCTGGCAATCCTCGATGTCATGCTCCCGGACATGTCCGGCATCGAGCTCTGCCGCAAAATCAAACGCGAAGAGCGCCTGGAGAACATCCCGGTTCTTTTCGTGACCGCCAAGGACGAAGAGACCGATAAGCTCATCGGCTTCAAGGTGGGCGCGGACGATTACCTCACCAAACCCTTCTCCCCCAAGGAACTGGTGGCCCGCGCCAAAGCGCTGGTCAAACGTTCCAAGGGCGCCAAGGACCGCTTCATGTTCCGCGGCCTGGAGATCTTCTTCGACCGCCATGTGGTGGAGGTGGAGGAGAGGCGCGTGAATCTGACGCCCCGGGAATTCATGGTCCTCAAGGTCCTGATTGAAGGCCAGAAGAAAACCATCGCGCGCGCCACCTTGCTGGAACGCGCCTGGGGCATGGAATCCAAGGCCGGCCTCCGCAGCGTGGACGTTACCGTCACGCGCCTGCGCGAGAAAATCAAGCCGTACGGCAAGTGCATACGCACCGTCACGGGCTTCGGCTATCAGTGGGATCCGGAAGGCTTCGCGGCGCAGGAAACCGCCGCGCCCATCCCGTCCCAACAAGCCGGCTAATCCCGGACCAAAAAAAACCCGCGTCACAAGGGGAGGACGCGGGCCGGACACGGACCGTTTTGGGCGGTCCGCCTCCAAGGGTGATGGGTCCCGGAGGGAGGACCCTGGCCGCGCCGGGCCGCAACCATGACCACAATGTATATCGGTGCGAATCCGGATATTCCCGCAAACCGAATCCCCGTTCATTTTCCGCTCTCGTTTTGCTCACGGAATGCCGATGGAAATCCGGGTTGCCTGTACGATATGACGCGATATGTCGCAGGACGTCGTGCTACGACTCGGCATGGCGGCTAATATTCCGTCATGAAATAGATCCCTTCGGCCAGGCATCCGGTAAACTTTGCGTCCAACTGTTGAGGCGCGACCAACCGCCCTCCGCGCACCACCGCTTCGGCAACCCGCTTTCCCTGCTGGGAATGGAAAACCACCTTGACCGTCCCCGGACTGAAAAAAAGGGAGGAAGCGACGAAGGGCGCTTTAACGCATCGGACCTGCGTCTTCCCATGGGTACCATTGGTGTTACCTCCCGTTTCCCTTATGGCCCCCGGCGGGGCCTTGGCGATCCGGTGGATTTGCGTCCGCGCCGGGACGTCCATGGAAAAACCGTCGCTGAAGGAAACCTTGCGGGGGGCCGCATCCGGATTGAAGGCGGCATAGGTGCGCGCATCGCCCTTGCGGAACACGGCATAGGCGGGCGCATCCGCGGTCACCAGGGTATCGAGACGGCCGGCTGCTTTCAAACTCGAGAGATGGTAATAGGTGTGGGCCGCCGATTCCGTGACCTCGGAGGTCAGGTTCTCCACCTTGTTCTTCTCGAACAGGGCGAAGGCCGAATCCGCGTCCGCATAGGCGAAGTATTGCAATTGCAGATCGTACCAGCCGTACGCGCTCACCTCCGTCGCCGAAGTCCGGAAATTGCGGGCCACGTATTCCGGATGCCGGCCGAAGTAAAGATGACCGGCCGTATTGGGAATGTACTGGATGCCGCCGATATGGTACGGGAACTCCGAGAACCAGGTGTAATAGCGCCCGCCGTTGGTCCACACCATGCCCACCGAGGGATATGCGTAGGCGGCGGGAAAGACCTTGCGATCCACGTCCCACCAATATTGTTCGATGGCGCGCGTTTCGTTGACGTACATGAAGATCCCCAGATCCCGCACGGCCTTATTGCCCGTGATCATGCCCCACTTGATCAGCGCCGCGTGGTAGTTCATGGATTCGGAGGAGGACTCATGGTTGTTGCCGATCTCGAAACCCAGCCCGTCCAGCCAGCAATGGCCTTCGTAGGGATCGAAATAGGACCACTGTTCGAAGAGCGGGTCCGCGGGATCCCACGCGCTGACGTCCCGGATGAGCATCTCGACCATGCCGCCCCAATTCTCCTTTTTCCCCCACTCCGGATCGAACTGGGCGATGGTCGCGGCGGCGTTGATGAAATAGGCCCAATGCAGGATATGATCATTCCCCTTCTCGCCCGTGAAGAAGCTTTGCGGATAGCCGATCAGGCGGTTGGACGGTTTGTGGTAATAGAATAGCGCGTTGCCCGTGTCGGCCGTGAACCAGTTCTCCACGAGCGTCTTCATCCCGCGCACGAACAGGTCCCGTTCGGGAAGGTTGCCCGTGATGTTCGCGATCTGCGCGGCCTCGCCGAATTTGTCCAGGGATTTCCCCGCGGTATAGGTCTCCGTGGGCACGATATAGGGCAGCCCGTCCCCGAAGCGGGGCTGCACGGCCGCAATCAGGCCGTTCATGCGGTTCCCGTCGTATCCCACGGCCGGCAACACGGGCAGCACGCCGTTGAAGCGCATCGCCGTGGCCATCTCCCTGCCTGCGCCCACCTTCATCTCACCCCGGGCCGAGCTGTAGACGTAGGCCGTCAAAGGCGTGACCGCGCTCAGCCATTGATGGCGGAACAGCGCGAAAAGGGTGCCAGTCTCCGTCCCTTCCTTCGCCTCGGTAACCGCGGCGTAACGGGAGGTCAGGTTGGCGCGCGCTTCGTCATACTCCCAGGAAACCTTGGTATCCGTGACAAAGGCGTAGGCGTATTTGCGGAAGAACGCCAAAGTGGTTTCGGTATTGTCAGGCAGCAGGGCCAGGGCCAGGTATCCCTTGCCGTTAAGAGTCGAAGCCAGCAAGGTGGAACCGGTCCATACGGATCCGGACGGGGCGAAGAGCGCCCAATGGTGGCCGCCCACGGTCAGCGCGACCACGCCGCCCTCGTTGTGCCAGATCGCCGGGGTTCCCGCAAAGGAGATTTCCGCGTCCCCGCCGCGCACGGCGTAAAAGGAAAACGGCGACCCCTGGATCAAGGTGGCTTCCAAGGTTTTTCCCGCGTCTTCCCAACGGGCGGTCACGGACCAATGCCCCACCCGCGCCACCTTGGCCGCCGGGGCGATCATCCCATGCACTCCCACGCTCAGATCCCGCGCGAAGGTCGCCTCGAAGATCCGGGGATCGCTTTGCAGCTTCGCGGCCCCGGGATACGCGGCCTGCAGGCCCGCCGAGTCCGCCTTATAGGCGCAGGGATGGGCGAACAGCTGGCCCGAATACGTGCCGGTCATCAAGGTGCCCCACCATTTGTTGGACAGGATCTTCTGCTTGTAGTCCGCCGTGATCGAAGGCGTCCAGGTATCGGTTGGCACCTTGGTGACCGCGGCGTTGCGTCCGATGAGATAGCTGCCGCGGCCCACGGCCTGCGCCTGCGCGAAGACCAAGGAAGGAAGCGCGGAGAGGGCGATGGCGAGTGTGGAGAGGATGGCGCTGGAGATGATCCGGTTCGGATGGGTGGGCATGCTGGTCTCCGGAAAACGTGAGCGGAACGTGAGCGCCAAAAAATGGTCGGAACCCTCGCAGCCCAGCATCCATGGGGCCTGTACGCCTTCCGGTTCAAGCTAATCCCATCGCGGAATGCGCGCGACGCGATTCCTTGGCCGCGGGGAATTACCGCTCACCGTTTGCTCACGTAAATATTAGTTACCGTATCTTGCGTGATACCTAGATGAAATTCACCGCGCGCGGCGCAGGGATCCGGATTATGTTTCCGCGCAGGCCGGGACGGATTGGGGATCGGATGAACAAGGCGGATCGCATGAAAAGACATTTCGCATTCCTGGTGATGATGATCGCGGCGGACCCGCGGGCCGCCTCCGCGCGGATCCGCGCGCCCGAAGGGTCGAAGCCGACGGCGCAATTCCCGGCGACCCGGGCGACGGCGCAAACGTCGTCATCCCAGGCGAAGGCGGCGCCCATGGCCGTCCCCCAGCCCGTCCGCATCGAGGACAAGGATTTCCTCCTGGATCTGCAAAAGGCCCTTGGCCTTACGGATGCGATTTTCCAGGCGGCGCCCATCGAGGTAGCGCGCGCGGCGGATGCCGACGGAACCCTCATCGCCTTTTCGGGCGGCACCGAGATCGGACGTTTGGACGGGGATCGCGCGCGCGCCCTTCTGGATTCGCATCCGGAAGCCGAACGCGCCCTGGCCGCCGCGCCGCGCGCCCGCTCCGAAGCCTCCGGCGCGGCAGCCGCCACCGCCTGGCCGACCGGGGCCGAATTGCTGCGCTGGGGCGCCTGGAAGCAGGAGGCCGCCGCCGGATACGCCGTGGACTATCTGTACAGCGGCGTACTGGTACGGAGGAACATTTTCCGCGGCGGCGCGTTCGCCAAATTCGGATTTGCATATTTGGGCGCGGACGCCGAGTTCGCCTCCTTCAAAGGCGAACTTCCGGATTCCGTCCCCCATGCGGGCGAAGCGGGCCACTTCGGCTGGGGCCTGCAAATCGGCGTCGACTTCCTGCGCTACCGGTTAGGAAGCACGCCTTATGCGCTGCCGGAATATTTCTGGGCCGAGAAGGATTTGGAAGGCAAATATTTCACCCGCAACGAGGCGCCCCCGGCGGGCGGCGCGGGCGGAACCGAAGTGGTGCGCCTCTTCGACAAGGACGCCAAACCTTCCCTGGAACACCGCATCGAGGCCAAGGCCGGCCCTTTCCGATATGCGCTGACCATCGCGCCGGGAGTCTATAAGACCCCGCTCCACTACGCCGCCCTGGATGGGTTGCCGGGCGGCTTCGGCACCTGGGGCATGGGCGCGTTGATCGCGTCCGGAACCGTGATACCGGGCATCTGGTACCGCCTGCGCGATTTCGAATTGGGGCGCGTGAACATCGGCGGCGCTTCCCGCGCCATCCGCTTCGTCCCCTGCCGGATCGAATACTTCCGCGCCGTGCGCAGCCAATTCCGCCTGGCTTGGAGCGGAGAGGCGGCGCTCGACCTGTGATCGGCATAACCCACTCCCACCTTCCACGCAACCGCCAAGACCTCGCGGGACATTCCGCTTTTCATAAGGAACCAACATGAACCCGAACGCTTCCTCTTCCCTGGATCTGGCCCGCGCCAATGCGGTCCAAACCGGCCGCATCCTCACCTGGGCCGCCCTGCCGCCGCTGCCCCTGATCGCCCTGGGCGCGATCCTGTTGCAGATCTTCGCGCCCGGCCACGGGACCACCGCGAACGAACATGCCGTGGCGCCATGGTACCGCGACGTTTTCCTCCTCTCCATCTTTTCCGTATACGTGTTCGGACAGGTCGTGGCCTGGTCCCAGGTCCGCACGCTGGGCCGCGGCTTGCGGAAAGTGAAAGCCGTCCTGGCCGCGCTGACGGCCATGGGGGACGTAGCGGCGGCGGTACCTGGATCCTTTTTCCAGGACGCGCAGGCGCGCCTGCAGGCGGTGCGGGCGCCGGGGCACCTTTCCGATCTGCTGCAACGCTGGTTCCGCCTGGGCGCGGCCGGCGATGCCGCGCCCATCAACGCCCTGATGGAGCGCGGTGCGTGGCGGCGCGCGAAAAGCGTGGAGAAGAAGGTTTCCCTGCACGCCACCTTGAACCGCACCATGCTCAAGCTGGGATTCCTGGGCACCTTGATCGGCCTGATCGTAACCTTCCCGCCCATGAAGCTCGCCATCCTCACCTTGGATCCCAAAAACGTGGAAAAGGGCGCCAGTTTCGTCCAACATATAGCGGGGGCCATCGACGGCGATCAATACGCCATCCTCACCACCTTGATCGCGACCGGCTTCTCCCTCTTCATCGAACTGCTCACCGTGCAGATCCTCAAGACCCTGTGCGCGCGCTTCGAAACCGTCAACGGCGCCGTGGATGAGTGGTGCCTGACGGAACTCCAGCCCGCCATCCGCCGCAGGACCGAGGCCGGGGACATGCAAGGGACCCTGGCCCGACAACGCGCCTTCCAGGAGCAGATCCTGCAATTGGAAAAGCAGTTCCAGGAGAACTGGATACAGGCCCAGAAGGAATCGGAAGCGCGCTTTCTGCAAGGCCAGGCGGCCTCGGCGGAGCGCCTGTGGGAGGCGTGGCGCGTCGAGGAGAAAGGGTTGGCCCACTTGCAACAGGATTCCCTGCAACGCCTGGGCGCGGTGATGCAGGCGAACGGCGCGGCCGTGGTCGAGATACAGGAAACCCTTACGCGCGGCGTGGATACCCTGGGCCGCGTAGTGCGCAGCGTATCGGAAAAGATGCAGGAGACCGTGCCCTTGCAGCAACTCTACGGCAAGCGCCTGGACGAATTGCTGACCTATGAACGCCAGTACCGTTCCTTTCTGGAAACCCAGGAACGCGTCAATGTCCCCAGGCATCTCAAACCGGAGGTCAACTGATGTCCGCGCCGCAAGCCGAAGCCGAGGATCTGGGCCCGGCCCTGCAGATCGAGGACGCCCTGACCGTCATGGTCGTGATCCTGGTCCTGCGCGTGGTCCTGTTCGTCCCTTTGATGAGCCTGGATCGCGCCCGCCTGGATCATGCCGAGAAGGAAAGTTTTTGGGAAACCGTATACGACATGGTCCGGGCCAAGCCGGCCGGGCCCTCTGAGCGCTCCCTGACCGCTCCCTACCAGGACGCGTTCGGGTTGGAAGGCAAGGCCGTGACGATTTCGGATCCGGGGGAAACCGGAGTCCGCTACATCGAAAGCGCGGACGCGGAGCAGAACGTGCTGGTGATCCGCCTTGACGCTGCGACCCAGACCTACCGTTCCCTGTACATTCAGAAATTCAGCAACGTGCCCAGCTTCCGGCACGGCCGCATCAAGTGGAGCCCGCAGGAAAAGAAATGGTTCACGTTGGACGACCAGGTGGACTATGCAGGAACTCCGGAATCCGATCGTATGCAGGCGGATTACCGCCGGTACCGCGAAGGGGCCTCCAAGCTGGAACCGGTGCGCCCATGAAAAAACCTTTTCCATTCTTGGCTCCCAATCGGGAATCGCAGATGGCGCGAAAGCGTGCGAAGGCGTATGTACGGACCCTCGCGCTTGGGCTCTTGCTGTGCGGCGCCGCCAACGGTCCGGTCCACGCGGACTCGGAACCCCTCCACCATTACGGCGTGGCCGCCCTCCGGGACGGCAAGGCCGAAGCCGCCTTCGCCGCGCGCTTCAACGCCCAAGGCCGCCCGCTGTTCCTGATCGGGGATCTGGGCAAAGGCGTGGCCATCGGGGACATCATCCGCTTCCGCGACAAAGTCGTGCTGATCAACGAGGAAGTGTGGCAGACGATGAAATCCACGGGCGTGCTGGACGACATCCGCAACGCGGCGGTGGTGGAGCTTTCCGCCAAGTCCTCCAGCGGGGTATGGAAATCGCGCGCGGATCTGGCCGCCGGGCGCGAGAAGATCGCCTATACCCTGGGGGCGGAGTTCATCACCGTGCTGGAGGAATACTTCGGCACCATCCCGGACAAGATGGAAATCGCCTTCCGCTTCGACGGCGACCGCATGACCATCCTCGCGCCCACGGAAATGCTGGGCGTGCTTAACTTCACCGCCCGCAGCGACAAGGGCAAAAAATCCGAATCCACCCCGGCCAAGTCCCAGCCCGCCATCGTCTCGGAACCGCCCCGGCGCGCGTTCACGGGGGAGCCCTTCGCCTGGACCGTATGGGCCGTCGATCCCGGCTACCCTTCCGCCGACCTCGTCTACTCCGCGGTCTCGCGTCTGCCTCCCGGCCTAGCCTGGGACGAAGCCCATCACGCCCTCACCGGCAAACCTTCCCGCCCGGGAAATTTCGAGATCAAGGTCAAGGCCGTCAACGCGGCCAAGCGCGCGGATGAAATGTCCTTCACCCTCGCCATCGCCGCGGACCAGCGCCCGCGCATCTGGGGCGAACCCGGGCGTGATCTCCAGCCGGACGGATCCTGGCGCTTCCAGCCGCTCATCGCCGATCCCGATCACCTGGCCGCGGAACTCAAGGTCGAACCTCTGGCCTTGCCGCCCGGCTTGATCTTCAACGGTGAAACCCGCGAGTTCGTGTTCAAGGACGCCAAGCCGGAACGCCTCGACGGTCTCGCGTTCGGACTCAAGGTAACCGATCCCCTGGGCGCATCCGAAGAACGCAGCTTCCGCATCGGGACTTCGGAATCCGGCCTGCGCTTCCGCAGCGCCTTGAACGTGGCGACCCTGCCGCAAGGACAGCCCTCCTTCTACACCCCCGTGGCGGTGGGACCGGGACGCGACGTCCGCTACCAGGCCGCCGCCGCCGGATCCGCATCGATGGCTCTGGCCGACGGCCGCCTGCCCTTGGCCACCGGGGAACCGGGCCCACATCTGGTGGAGATCACCGCCGAGGACGAACTCGGCAACCAGGCGCGCCAGATGCTGTCCTATCAGGTGGCCGCCCGCCCCGGCCTATTGCAGAACCTGACGCTTTCCGCCCGTAACCTGGGAGGTACTGCGATCTACTCTGCGGACTACCGCCTGGGGCGCTCCCGCTTCGGGGTCCTGCGCGCGGGCCCCTGGGACGCGTCCCTGCCCTTCCTTTTCTTCGGCTTCAATCCCCTGCCGGAATCCGCCGGGCCCAAACACGCGCTGTTCCTGGACGCGGGCTTCAACGCCCAAGGCAACTCCGGAATCACCTATGGCGGCTTCATGGCGCGACTGGACGGTAGTTACAACCGCTTGGGAGAAGACGCGCTGGTCTTCCAATATTCGGCGCACTACCATGCCCGCCAAGGCATCGTCCTGCTCGACCCGCAGGATTTCCGCAACAACGATCTGGGCAACGCCAAGCTGGAAAAATGCCTCCAGGATCTGCGGTCGCGCACGGATCGCGCCGACAGCCTGGTCTCCGGTTTCCTCGCCTGCGACGATGGCGCCCGGAGCCTGGTGGATGCGTACGGCAGCGGCGACAACGAGGTGTTCCTGCTGCAATTCGATTTGTGGCTGCACGCGGGACAATCCATCTATGCCGGTCCCGTCTATTGGTTGGAAGATCATTTCCACAGCCAGGGAGGATTCGATCAGCGCCTGGGCCTGGGCCTCACCCGCTCCTCCGCCTTCGGATGGTTCGGCCTGGACGTCTCCGCCCGGGCCGGCTTCGCCTCCAACGCTCCCCTCGCCCGTTACCTGATCGATGTTTCCCTGCGTTTCGGACGCGATAAGTGAAGGACACGCCATGAAGAATCGTCCGCATCCCTTGGGCTTGGCCGCCATTCCGGCCGCGGGTTTGGCTCTCGCCCTGGCCGCAATCCTCGCCGCGGTCCTGGCCATCCCGCTGACCGGATGTCTGGCGGATTACCAGGATCAATACAAGCTGGGCCGCAATGGCCGCCTCCATCCATCCTACAAGGAGGCCACCCTCAAGGAATGCGCGAACGGGATCGATGACGACGGGGACGGCCTGATCGATTGCGGCGATCCGGATTGCGGCGTCTTCGAAATGTGTTTCGACAGCGCCGGCGCGGACGGCGAGAATACCCTGGCCCTGTGCCAGGACGGCATCGACAACGACGGCAATGGGCTGGCGGATTGCGCCGACGCCCCGTGCAGGAATTTCCTCCAATGCAATAAGACGCTCGTGACCTGCGACGATTCGAAGGCCGCGCCGCAATTGAAATTCGAAATCACCATTTATGACCATCCGGCGGGACCTGAGTTCCAGGCCGCCTGCGTCAATCCGAACGGGTGCCCCGATGGCCTGATCACCGGCATGGTCCAACCCAGATTGGATGCCGAGGGCCGCCCCGTCTTCAAACCGATAAAGTACGATACGCTGGACACCTTCGACATCATCAACTGGAATCCCGCCGGCGACCCGGCGGCCTACACGGGCTGCCAGGGCTGCGGTTGGTGGAACCAGAACATCGCAAGCTGGTGGCGCCCCGGGCCCGGCGTGGTCATCACCAAGGATTCCCTTACCTTCAAGCACAAAGGCGACAACGTCTATGAGTACCTGAACCGGAGCTTCTTCCCTGCAGGCGCGGGCAACTACGGTTTCGCCGTGCACATGCAGCGCAAATTCAAATACGTCTCCGCCGGAACCAAGACCCAGATCTTCTCCTTCGCCGGGGATGACGATGCCTTCGTCTTTTTGAACGGGAACCTGGTCATGGATCTGGGCGGCATCCACAATCCCCGCTTCGCCTTCTTCGTGCTCGGCACCGAAGCGGACCGTTACGGGATCAAGGAAGGGGATGACGTGACCATCGATTTCTTCCAGGCCGAAAGGATGCCCTCAGGAAGCCAAGCCATCATCAGCACCAGCGTCCCCTGCCAGAACCAGGGTAAATAGCGGCTCCGGAATCGGCCCGCCCACATTAAGGACAAGTCATGGAAAACGCAACTTCAACCTCCCTACCCACCCCAGGGCTGACCGTCTTGAGGGCGGGAATCATGACCGGAACTGTGGCTGTATTTCTTGCGGGATGCCTGGCCGATTATCAGGATCAATACAAACTCGGCCGCAACGGCCGCCTCCATCCATCCTATAAGGAGGCCACCCTCAAGGAATGCGCGAACACCCTTGATGACGACGGGGACGGGCTGATCGATTGCGCGGATCCCGATTGCGGCGTCTTCGAAATGTGCTTCGATAGCGCCGCCGCGAATGGAGAGAACACCCTGGCGCGTTGCGGAGATGGCATCGATAACGACGGCAACGGCCTAATCGACTGCGCGGACAAGGCAGGCTGCGGCGCCTTCGCGTTCTGCCGGCCCCCGGTCGAGAACACGCCCGAACTCTGCCAGGACGGGAAGGACAACGACTTGGATGGTTTCATCGATTGCCGGGATTCGGATTGCAAGGGCTTCACGGTATGCAACCCCACGGAGAACACCCTGGCCTTATGCAAGGACGGCAAGGACAATGACGGGGACGGCCTGATCGATTGTAAGGATCCGGACTGCAAGGATCTCTACGTGTGCAGCTTTCCCTCCCAGGACACCGTGTTGTCCCTGGGCTACAAGACCAAGGGCAAGCTCTCCCCTTCCATCAACGCCGCCCTGCCGCCCTACAACCTGACCTGGTATTACAACGGCGGCGATGCCGTGGGCGGGGACTCCTTGGGCATCAAGGGCATCTCCCCGGGCCACAGCGAGGAGACCACCCAATGCGGGCAGGAACCCCTTTGCCGCAAGCTCACCTTCACCGACGCCTGGGGCATCGCCTTTACCCTTTTCTTCCGCAATAGCGGCGTCCAGGACACGCTGGATTTGAGCGCCTGGATCGGATCCTCCCTGAAGTTCTCCATCAACACCCAGGTCCCCAATTTGCGCATCAAGATCGAATCCAAGCATCTGGCGGACGCGGTGGAGATCCCGCTTTCCGAAATCGGATTCGACCCGCGCAAACCCGGCTGGCAAGACGTCTCGGTGCCGCTCATCCAATGGTTGACCATGCAGAAGCTGGGGGCCAACCGCCTGCCCTTCAGCCTGTGGAAACCGGGTGGACCGGGGGGTGAAGTGTTTGTCGAAAACATCCGTATCGAGTGAAGCCCGCCCTGCGCTTGGACAAGCGCGCCCGGATGGGCGAACCGTCGTCTCCAAGCACATCGTCCCGTCCACGCGTAACCTATATGTTACCTGGATCAGGTCGGAGGAATCATCATCGGCGCCGGGGGATTACGGCGCCGCAGGCGGGACGCGGGAAAGCGCGACCGCGTGCGTCCCATCGCCTGCCGGAGCCATGCGCGAAAGCCTTGTCGATGGTTGTCCGGGGCGGGATCAAGGGGGTCGGAGCCGAGACGACCACGGTGGCCTGCTTGCAAACAGGCGTTCCCCCATTGTCCAGGCATAGCCCGATGGTGATATCGCCGCCGGAGGCGGGATGGCACAAGGCCGGGTAATCAGGTCCGAAAACGGTTTCCACGTCCAGGCCCGCGGCAGTCCAGGCATACTGCAAGGCTGGGGACATGGCCGCCGACATCGCCGCGGAATTGGAGATTTCGGGATTCAACTTCAAGGTATCCGACCCGTTCCACGACGCGGACGGTAGGGCGAACTCGGGATCCGGAATCGCGTCTTTCACGACGACCTTGACGTCGGCGCTGCGGGTCCGCCCATCCACGGTTGTGGTAAAGCGGTAGACGATGAAGGTATCGCTGGAAACGCGGGGCACGCGCAGGCTCAACGTTGGGGTTTCGGGTTCGAGAATGGGCGGAGCCGGACCCGAGATGACCGACCAGGCGTAATCGACCGCGCATCCGGTCTTGGCGGACAACCGCAACAAGGCGCCTTCATTGATGGTGGTGTCTCCCGGCGTCTGGAATACGGCCTGGCAGCCGGCGAATCTCCGGAAGCCGATCAGCTTCTGGCCCGCTTTCTGATTGGCGTATTCCAGCTTGATCCAATCGGCGGCGCGGGCGATGCGCGAGACGCGCACCTCGTCCACGGTCCCGTCGAATCTGCTATAGTCGTCAGGCGCGTATTTGCCGATCGACAAGGGCTGGCCGTAATCGGACACGGGGCCGGAACGCGCCAGCATGGCTTCCATGACTCCGTTCACGTAAATCTTCTGCGTAACGCCGTCGAACGTGCCCACGATGTGGTACCATGTCTGGTTCAGCATGACCGTCCCGGCCGAGACTCCGCCCTCGGTGTCCCCCACCGTAACGCTGAAGATGGGCTTGCTTCCGGTGACATCGACCTCCAGTCCATATTCGTTCCAAGGCGGGGCCGCGGAAGTGAAGGGCTTGTTGACGTAGCGCCGGTAGGGACCCTGGCTGGTGGATCTGATCCAGGCCTCCACGGTCAGCGCGGATGCGGAATGCAGGCCCGCATTGTGCGGGACGCTTACGCCTTGACTGCCGGCGAGCATGAACAAGGTGCCGTTCCCGATGGCGCCCTCCACCTTGGCCGCGGAATTCAGGGCCACGCCCGTACCATCATTGCCGGTGCCGCTCGCGTCCTTGAAAGCGCCCCCGCCGGCCGCGGCATCCTCGCCCAGGTGCCAGACGCCGGCGTAGCCGCCCGCGGCGGAGAAGACCGAAGGGCCGGAAGCAGCCGAGGTAGCGCCCGCATTACCCCAGTACAACCGGAACCATTGCGAAGCGCTGTTGCCCTTCACCACCGGCAACAACACCCAGGCTTCCGCCAGCTTGGCCGTCGCGTCGAAGCGCTCGAGCTCAAAGGCCAGCGGCGCGCCGGTACTGTCCGCGAAGCGGAGGTCGGCCACGTCGGCCGCTATGTCCGCGCCGGAGGCGGTCGTGTTGATGAGGACGCGCGAGGAATCGGTCCAATGGGAAAAATCGGCGGAGGCGGAAGCGATCCCGAGCAAAGCCGCCATCCCAAACCGGATAGACGCCTTCATGGGGAATCGCCGGGGCGGGATGGATGCGGCGCGGCCATCATTTGCTTTTCGGACTTGCATAGACCGGAATCCATACGCGTCCACGGATGTCCCAGGGCGCGGACGACCACTCTGCGCTCCGTGCCCAGGGAAACAGGCCCGGTCCGAACCCCATCGGCATCGCGCTCCCCGCGGCCGTTCCCCGCTTTGCCACGCCAAGCGTCGCTGGGCGAAACGTAGCCGTTACCGTAACATCCCCGGTCGGAACGGTGAGTATGGCCGTGGCCGAATTCGCGGCGTCGATTTTTGCCGGCGCCCCGGATTGCACCCACTTGTCGAATACCTGCCCTTCCGGAGGCATGCCCGCGGTCAAGGACGCCGCGGTTCCCTCCACATAGGCGCCGCTTCCCGTTCCCCCGAACACCGTGATCGTCCGCGAGAGGCCTTGGACCCATGTGTGCAACCGGATCCAATCCACCCGGAGGTTGACGGGAAAAGCCGTGCCGGCGGGATCAAGGCCCTTGGTCCCGCCGATGGCCTGGTTCAAAAGCAGGTAACCGGGTGAACGGAAAGGATTCTTCCCATCAGGTCCCGTCCCATCCGCAGCCGCCAGGTCAAAGTGGTTCAATACGCGGCCATCGAGGGAAAGTTCAATCATGGTGGAATCCCAAATCATGGTCCAGGTATGGTAGCTCTCCGCCCAACGGTTGCCGCCCAGGGACGGGATGGCGCGGGTGAATGAAGTCCATTTCTGGTTTCCGTCCATGACATTGAACAGGCACTGGTCCTGGTAGAATTCCATCATGTCGATTTCGCCGCCGCGCGGCCAACCGCCGGAATTAGGCAGCCACCACCATGCCGGCCAGCTACCCTGACGGATATCAATCAGGCAACGGATTTCGAAGCGTCCGTACAGAAATGATTTCTTCCCTTGGGTCGTCCGTTTGGCCGAGGAGTACTCCTTGCCTCCAAAAGGTTCGCGCAGGGCTTGGATCAGGAGCTTGCCATTCTCGATCCGGGAATTCTGGGGGCGATCGGTGTAAAACTGGGATTCATTGTTGTGGCAACAACCCGTCTCGAAACCCCAGACGGAAGGGTCCAAGGTGGCTCCGTTGAATTCATCTCCCCACGCATACTTCCAACCGGCCGTGGCGGCGGGCGCAAAGGTGATGGCCCCGATAAGGACCATGAAGAACCAAACGAACGGAACCATATCGATCTCCTTGCAATCCGGCCGCCCTGCAATCTCCATCGCGCTCCAAGTCCGCCGCAATCGCTTTAATAGAGCAGGGAGAATCTGCCTTGTGTCGCGGTATTCCCGCCTTCGGAAATCCGGAAATAATACAGTCCGCTTTTCAGGTTCCTCTTGAACTCAAAGGCATTCCGCGACGAGCCCGCGGAATGGCCGGACATATCGTAAACGGTGATCAGGTTGTCCGCATTCGTACCGGTGTAGCGGATGGAATTCCCATCGATACGGACCTGCGGATGCGAGGCCCGGATCGCCTTAGCCGTTCCCGTGCCCGGCGAACTTCCATCCAGGGTTATGCTTTTGATCTCGATGGTGCCGCTGAAGGGTTTGTTCGGCTCCACGAACCATCCCGAAGCGGGTCCGGTGGTATAACCCGCATCGATGTTGATGAACAAATGGGTAACCTGGTCGTCACCGTATTTTTGGGCGATGCTCACGGTGGTCCAATCCTTTTTGACCAACACCGGCTGGGGGCTCGGAAAGAGCACGCCGTCTTCGGATTGCTTTTCCGACAATCCCATCTGCAGTCCGATCATGGCCGAATCGTGTTCGGAACCCGCGGCGACCCGCACCTCCATGGTAAGGGAATCATCGGGTTGGACCCGGACGGGGGAGGGAAGGACAATCACGCAGTAATCCCACTCCCAATATCCCTTGGTCGTTATCGCCAAACCCGCGGGTACCTGGGAAAACGTGAAGGGTCCGGTATGCTTATAGGTGTCCACGTTCCAAACACTGTCTTTGGTGTTCCCGTCGTACCGTTCCATGACATAGGTGTCGAAATTGGGCACCGGTTTCGAAAAAGCCTCCCGGTAAAATCCTTTCTCGGCGTAGGCCGTCATGGACAGGGTGGAAAAGAACAGGAAGGCGCTGGTTCTGACGAATCGGAATGCTTGCATACGATATCCCCACATTGGCGTTGTTTGGATTCCCGGGTTTTCACGAATCGACATTCGTACAGGAACCGTTCCGGATTAAGGTAGCCTGTAGGACATTTTCAGGATAAGGGAAAAATCCGACGGCCTCGCCGCGATTTTATGCGCTCCGCAATACGTCATGAATTGGGTGTTTGCAAGGGAAATCCGTGAGCATCCGATGAGCGGAATTTGCGTCGCACGGTCGAATGCTCCCGGACCAAGCGGCCCGCCGGCGAAAGTATGCGCACGGAACCCGTTTCGGTGGCGTCTCCACGGAAGACATCGCCCATGCCTTGGACGCAAAGCGTAACCTGTATGATACGTCCGGGATCCTTGGCCTTCCCCGCGCCGGGCCGGATCGGCTCCGCCGACGGAACCACATCATGCGGAGTTTCAGCCGGGACGTCCGCCATGGGATGGGGATCCTGGATGGGTGGCAATGCGTCCGGATCCGCGTCCTGAGCCAAGGCCAAGGATGCCGCGAGCAGCCATAGGATGCTTATGACCACCAAGGTCCGGGGAATCGTGAAACCTCGAACAAGGTACCGCATCATCTCTCCTCCCGGCCCGCAACTGCTCACAACCTATTCGAAGCAAATCTCAAAAAAGTCTCACTTATTGCTTTTTTATCAAAATTCGCTCATATATTGCTCACGCTTTTTGTTGAAAAATGGATTAGATTAAGACTGGGAGACCCGATGGTGGACGCCAAGCCGACATTGAACATTTTCGAATACCTGGACTACCGGAAGCTGCTGGCCGATTTTTATTCGTTCAAGAAATCCCTCAACCGGCATTTCTCCCATCGCATGTTCGCGCAGAAGGCGGGCATCAACTCCACGGGATATTTCAGCGAAGTGCTCAACGGCCGGCGCAATCTCGCCAACGCCCAGATCCGGAAATTCGCCAAGGCCATGGACCTGGGGGAGAAGGAAAGCGTGTATTTCGAATTGATGGTGGGCTTCTGCCACGCCAAATCCGACGCGGCTCGCAAATCCATCTACGGCCTGATGCTCGAAGCCATGCCGGTGAACCTCCAGCAGATCAAACAGTCGCAGATGGAGTACTTCGCCAAGTGGTACCATGTAGCCGTGCGCGAGACCTTGTCCATCACGGCGGTGAAAGGCGACGGCGAAGAACTTGCCGCCCTGCTGGAGCCGCCCATTACTCCGCTGCAGGCCAAAGGCGCGATGCGCGTGCTGGAACGCCTGCGCCTGGTGGCGCGTGACGCGGAAGGCTGCTGGCGCGCGAACCATGTCTCCCTGCTCTCGCCGGATGATCCCGGCGCATCCCTGTTGCTGCGGGAGTTCCAGCGCGAAATGATGCTGCGCGCCGCGGACGCCTTGGAGCGCGTGCCGGCCACGGGACGCGACATCACCAGCGTCACCATGAGCGTGTCCCCGCAAGGCCTGGAACGGATCAAGGTCCTGGCGGCGGATTTCCATAAACGCGTGCTGGAAGTGGTGCAGTCCGATCGCGGCGAAGATCGCGTCATCCAGCTCAACGTGCAAGTATTCCCCCTGACCCGCAGCGAGGAGGCCCATGCGCCATCTCAAACCTGATCTCCGATCATGCATGCGCCTACCGCGCCTGCCTCCATTGCCGCGCATCAGCGCCTTCGCCTGGCTCCTGTGCCTGCCGTTCGCGCATTGCATCCTGGACGATCGCCACGCGGGCACGTCCACCAGCGTCACCAACCCCGCCGCCCTCGTTACCGGCTTCGCCATCCTCGAAGACGGAACCCCCGCGGCCTACGCGCGGGTCACCCTGCGCAAACCCATCGTGGAAGTATCCCATGCGGGCGTGCCGGCATCGTTGGAAGTGGGCTTCGCCATCGCGGACTCGGCCGGAAAATTCACGGTGCAACTGGTGTTCCTGGACGACGTCTACATGGAGATCCGCGAAGCTCCGGGAAGCGTGCGCGGTCCCTCGCCCGATTCCCAGCAGGTCCACCTGCGCCGTTGGCCCAACGGCCTTCCCCTGGACGGCAAGATGGGGACCTTTCGGCTCCAGCCCACGGGCGCCATCCTGGGCCATATCGAAACCGAGGACACCGCCAGCACCTACCATCGTTGGGTCGGCGTGCGCGGCACGGACAACTTCGTGCCCGCCCCGGGCAAGAACCTCTTCCGCCTGAACGGGGTCCCCGCGGGCCATCGTGAACTTATGGTGGTCACGGTTCCGGACACGACCATATGGGTCAAGGAACCGGAGCGCAAATTCCTGGTCGCCGATTCCGTGGTCCAGGACGAAGTGAAACCGAGGGAGGCAGCGGATTTCGGTCCCGTTTTCTATACTAACGACTGAGTAGACTCACGATTGGGTGAACTAACGTCTTAGGTCCGGTTCCGTCCGGACGCGGAACCATGGCCGAACTCGAACGCGCATACCCCTCCCTCCGCGCCCGCCTACTCGGGATGCTGGGGATTTTCGCGGCCCTGTTCCTGGGCTTGACCCTCTACCTGTATATCACCTCCCGCACCCTGTTCGCCGAAGCGCTGCAGCTGGAACTTTCCGGGGACCTGGCCTGGCTGGCCTCGACCGTGCGGGAACGTCCGGATCTACTGCGCGACCCCGCCCTTTCGGATTCCCTGTGCAAGGCGGTCGCCAGCTTCAAGGGGTTCCGCGTCACCTTCATCGACGTTTCCGGGCAGGTACTCGCGGACTCGCACGTGGCGCGCGGGGAACTGGGCGGCCTGGAAAACCATGCCGAACGGCCGGAGATCAGGATGGCCAGGGAAACCGGCTGGGGACATGCCTGGAGGTATTCCAACACGCTCCGGCGGGGGATGCTTTACGTAGCCTACAAGGTACCGGATCGTGCCTGTTACATCCGCATGGCGGCGGGGCCGGTCACCCTGAACAGTTTCCAGATGGCCAGTCTCAAGGTATTCGTCCTGTTTCTCTCCCTCTTCCTGGGCGCCGCCGGCGCCGTTACCTGGTGGATCAGCCGCAAGATAAGCACCCCGCTCCTGAAACTGACGGGCAGCGGAGGCGGCCCGTCCGATCCGGAAAAGCCGCCCAGATGGGAGGCGGAATTCCAGGAAGCGGAAGTCCTCAACGAGGCATTCCAGGGTTATGTCGGCCAGGTCCGCAGCCTGGGCCGCGAAATCGAGAATCAGCGCGACAAGCTGGTGGCCGTCCTCAACCAGTTGGATGAAGGCATCCTCATCCTTTCGGCCGAAGGCGTAGTCGTGGCCGCCAACCCTTCTTCGCTGCGCCTGCTGGGCGCCGCCCCGGAATCGCGGAAGGCCTCCGCCTGGTTGGGACGTCCCTTGGACGAGATGCTGCCGCGCAGCCCATTGGTGGCCTGGGTCGCGGCGGGGCAATCCCCGGATCGCACCCCGATGATGCACATTGATAAAGGTCCGGATTCGCCCTTCGATCTGCTCTGCCACCTGGCCCCGCTGGACTCCGATCAGGCCAACCCGGCCGAAGCCGTCCGTATCCCAAACACGATCGCGGGTACCCTCCCTGTTACGGGCCAGGCGTCCCCGGCCGGCCGTGAGTTCCTGCTCACCTTGCTGGACGTGACCGAGTTCCGCCATCTCGATCGCATCAAGTCCGAGTTCGTGGCCAACGCCTCGCACGAGCTCAAGACTCCGCTCTCCTCCATAAAAGGATATGCGGAAGCGCTCTTGGAAGGCGCCATCGAGAACCCCAAGGTTCGGGGTCCCTTCGTCGGGAAGATCCACGCCAACGCCCTGCGCCTGGAGCGCCTGGTCCAGGATCTGTTGAGCCTTTCCCACCTGGAAGCCAATCCGGAACCCAAGGAAACGGAACCGCTGCCCCTGCGCGGCTACATCAACGCGGCGGCCAACCTGCACCGGCATGCCATGGAAGGCGCCGGCGTACGCCTGGAGAATCATGTGGGCGAAGGCGTCCAGGTGCTGATGGAACCCCGGGATCTGGAACTCATCCTCAACAACCTGGTGGGCAACGCGGTGAAGTACAACCGTCCCGGTGGCAAGGTCAAACTGTGGACGGAAGAAGGCGACGGCCTGAAGCTCTTCGTCAAGGACACCGGCATCGGGATTCCGGAAGAGATGCTGCCGCGCATCTTCGAGCGCTTCTACCGGGCCGGCGCCTCGCGCGCCTCCAAGGAAGGCACGGGCCTGGGCCTGGCCATCGTCAAGCACGCGGCGCACAAATACGGCATGACCGTGGCGGCGGAAAGCGTGATGGGAGAAGGCAGCCGCTTCGTGATCGGGATGCCGGCCGCGCTGGTGATTTCGCTTCCCGCTTGAAGGCGCGAGGCGCGCGCCTAGGTCTATCCGCCGATGAGGCGGAATCCCCAGCAGATCACGTAGGCCACCAGGGCCGTGCAGGGAATGGTGAGGACCCAGGCGATTCCCATCTGGCCCGCGATTTCCCAGCGTACGGAGGTGGCGCGCTTGGCCGATCCCACGCCCATGATGGCGCTGGAGATGACGTGGGTGGTGGAGACCGGCATGCCGAAATGCGTGGCCGTGAGGATGGTGGCGGCGGCGGCGGTCTCGGCCGCGAAGCCGTGCACCGGGGCCAGTTTGATCATCTTGACGCCCATGGTCTTGATGATGCGCCAACCGCCCGCGGCCGTGCCCAGGGCCATGGCCGATGCGCACAGGAAGACCACCCAATAAGGCACATGGAAATCCTTGCCGCCGTGGATGTAACCCATGCTGACCAGGGCCAGGGTGATGATGCCCATCGCCTTCTGCGCGTCGTTGGAACCGTGGCTGAAGGCCATGAAGGACGCCGAGACCAGCTGCAGGTGCTTGAACCAGCGGTTCACCTTGCCCGCCGGGCTCTTGTGGAACATCCACATGATGACGATCATGATGACCGCTCCGCCGGCGAAGCCGACCAGCGGTGAGATGAGCAGGGTCTTGATGATGTTCCAGACTCCCGTGCCGTTGAGCTTGGCGAAGCCGTGGGCGGAAACCACGGAACCGATCAGGCCGCCGATGAGCGCGTGCGATGAACTGGAAGGAATGCCGTAGTACCAGGTCAGCAGGTTCCAGAAAATGGCCGCCAGCAGGCTGGCTGCCACGATGCCGTGGGTCACCAGCGCCGGATCCACGATCCCCTTGCCGATGGTCTTGGCCACCGCCGTGCTCAGGAAGGCGCCGCCGAAATTCAGGATGGCGGCCATAATGAGCGCCGAGCGCGGGGAAAGCACGCGGGTGGAGACGACCGTGGCGATGGCGTTCGCCGAGTCGTGCATGCCGTTGATATAGTCGAAGATCAGGGCGAGGGCGATGAGCCCGAACAGGATGGGCAGCGAATCAGCCATGCTTCAGGACGATCCCTTCGATGATGCCGGCCACATGCTCGCACATATCGGTCGCGGTCTCCAGGTTGTCGTAGATGTCCCGCCACTTCATCACGTCCAGCGGGTTGGGGTCGCCCTTGAACAGATCGGCCACGGCCTCCCGGGCGATCTTGTCGGCCAGGTTTTCCAGGCGGTTGATCTCGATGCAATGGGGGATGATCTTCTCGTACTTGAGGTCCGAGATGAGGGGGATGACCTTGTTCAACTCTTCCACCTGCTTCACGATGACCTCGACCAGGGCCTTCATGGGCGGGGTGATCTGGGTGAGGCCGTACAGCATCATGCGTTCCGTGACGGCTTCCATGTAATCCATGCAATCGTCCAGGCCCAAAGTCAATTGGTGGATGTCTTCCCGGTCGATGGGGGTGATGAAGCTCTTGTCAAGCTTGATGAGGATGTCGTGGGTGAGGACGTCCGCATCGTGTTCCAGCCGTTCCAACTTATGGGCCGAGGCCTGCACGTCCGCGGAGCTTCCGGACACCATATCGCTCATGACCTTGGCGCCATCCTGCAGGATTTTGGCGGCATTGCTGAAAAGGTCGAAGAATTTGTCATCGGTCGGGATAAGCTTCTTGAACATGGGGCTCCTTGGGGGGTCTCACTTACCCCTTTATCGCGGCAGGAAGGTAGAAAAAACGGGCGTTTCTATCCTATAATGGTCCGGACCGGAAAAGGCCGTTATAGATGAAAATCCCCATGAACCTGCTTGTTTTCCTGGCCATTGCCGGGGTCTTCTACCTCTTCATCCTGCCCAAAAAGAACGCCTTCGTCTCCGGGCTCATGAAAAGCCTGGGGACGGGGCCGGTTTCGCGGGAGGATTCGGTCAAGACGATGGTGGAAGCGCGCATCCTGGTGGACCTGTGCCCGCGGGCCGATTTGAGCGAATACCGCGCGAAGTCCTGGAGCGACTACTCCGCCGAAGACGAAGTGACTTCGTCCATCACCCACACCTTCACCTGCGATGATGTGGCCAAGAAGTTCCTCTTCCGCCTTCGCTACGGCCTGATCACGGAGATCGTGGATCTGCGTTGAGCGCGCCCGGCCCGGCTTATGGCCGGGCACCCGTAAGCGATTTTCCCGCCGCATCGCGGCCGTTCCAGGTCTTCACCGCCCGGCGCAGCACGCGTCCCGTGTGCATCGCTTCACGCAATCCCCGCCCATCTGCCTGCGGCTTGGACGATCGGATCGCCACTGCTTCTGAAGGCGCCGTGAACGGAGCCCCGTCCAGCTCCACCAGCCGGAAATCCTCCCGGAAGCGGCGCCCGTCGAACAGGGTCTTGCTGCGCTTGATGAAGCCGACTCCCCCGGCGTAGACCATGGAATCGGACAGCGTGCCCGCGGCCCGCTCCACGAAGGTGAACACGGGCAGGTAACCGGAACGATACGAGACCTGCGCCACCTCGGCGGCGGGATAGGCATGGCCGTTGAAGAAGCGGCGCATGTCTGACCAGGATGGGTCGCTGTCGTAGCGCCACAATCCAGTCGGCCGGCCGCTCCGGGAAGCCGCGATACCGCCGGTCACGGTGAACTCGTCGCTGGCGATGCTGTCGGGCAGGCCGACGCCCGCCGCGGTACGGGCGAAGAGGGAGTCCCGCAGCGTCAGGACGAAGGCGTCGACTCCCCCTCCGATCACCCGGCCCTTCACCTGGATCATGCGGGACACGCTGTCGCAGGTGGAAACCGAAGCGGAGTCGATGCGCCAGAATCCGGAGTATCGCCAACTGCGTTTCAGGGCCACGGGGGAGAAATCCGCTTGGGCGGTATCCTCATCCCGTCCCGCGGCGATCCTGGCGCTTTCCGCAACCGGCAAGCCGTTGAATTCGATCAAACGGAAATTCAGGATCCGTTCCGGGGCCGTGTAAATGTTGGTATTGAAGACGTTGTAGTCGCGATCGAGCCGCACCATGCCCAGGTTCACGCCCATGCGGGCGTAGTCCGTGGTGATGTAGGGAATGCTCCGGCGCAATTGCACCTCGTCCAGTTCGGTCGTACCCACCCCTCCGGGGACGGACCATCCCGCAGGATAGGCATGCGCATGGAAGAAGAGCGCGAACTCCGGCGGCACCGTTCCGGACCCGTCTTCGCCGATGCGCATTCCGGTCCCGTCCTTGGCCTCCATGACCCGGAACCGCCCGTTAACCAGGGAATCGGCCGGACTCAAGGAGGTCGATGGCCAGCGGTGCAATAGCCGATGATTCAGGGAATCGCGGTAGGACAGATGATAGACGGTGAGCGCCCCTTCGGCGCCGATGGAATCCACCCTGACCACGCGCCTGACCCTATGCTGGTCCCCCAAGGCCTTGCATGCCATGCTCTCGTCGCCGATGTAAACCCAGCGGTTACCCTTGGCCAGCGGGGCGTAATCCCCTGCCGGGCCGGCAGGGGCCGGCGCTGCCGGTTTACGGGCTCCAGCTGTGGGGCCATCCGCCAGAGCGGCGGATGCGGCCAAGACCAGGGTGAAAGCTATCCTGGATGCGGTCCGGTATGCGAGGCGAGACGCGAAGCCGGAGTCAATGCGAGATGAGATTCCGGACGCTTTGCGGGATGCGTTCCAATCCATTCCGATGGGAAAGCGCATGGCTTTTCTCCTTCCTTGGAGTCGTGCGGACGCAGTGGCCGGATGATGCTTCCTTGTGAATAGCTCCGGTGGGTCGGATGAATGTAACGCCGAAACCCTCGCAAGGCCGCGAAAACCCCGGAGCCGGAAGATGGAAGGGAGGTTTCCGTTCCCCGGGAGGAGAACGTCCCTTCCATTTTGAATACGGCACTCGGGAGAGAGAACGGAAAGCCCTCCGCCATGGGGCGCTTCCGTTCAAGGAACGTACACGGAATGGAAGCAGACCCGAAGCGGCGGTTTTTTGCGGCCCCGGGTAGGGAGAGATTCGGGAAAAAGGAAAATCCGCTTTGTACAAATCGTGCGTGTCCACGGGTCATCTTTTGGTTTTAATCCGGACATACAGGAGATAGAATCAGACGCTTCGAAGGGGGAATCCTTGTGAACCAAATTGGAGTTTCGGGGGAAAAGCGGAAAGAACACAGAATCAAGCTGGATATTCCGATCACGGTCCAAAGCAAAGCCGGACTTTCCAAAGCCAAGTTGATCGATATCAGCGTAGGCGGGTGCCAGATTGTAGGGACCTTCGAGTCGCGTGTGGGAGAAATCCTAACGGTATTTCTCGATCCCAAATACCAAACCTCGGTTCCGGATTTCCAGGCCAAGATGGTATGGAAGGAACTAGGTTCCGACAGCACAGGTTTTAGATTTGGTGGTAGTTTTTGGGCCATCAAAGAGAACCAAAAGACCCGCATTGTCAGGCAAATCCTCAGCAAGGCTCTAACTTTGGTGGAAGTTCATCTCAAGGATAAGATAGAGAAGGATGAAGAAGAAACCCAGCCGTCCCGTCGGATGACTTCGAAATATCCATGATTGACTTTATCCACCATCCGAGGATAATCACGACGAAATCATTCCATCCTTTTCCGGGAAAGTACCGGTCACCCATTTTGAAATATACCGATGAGGAAATACTCCCGCCGCCCGAGCGAGTTATAGCGCCACTGTCGATGAAAAGGATTTCACTCACTATTCGTCTGTCCAGACTTCAACAAAATCCAGCCCCTCAAGATTTGCCGCTTTCCATTCGGCTGCGAATTCCTGACTGACAAAAGTCGGGCTGACGCGCAAATTGGATATCTTGAACAGGCGTGGATCTTTAGTTTGAGCCGGGCGAAATACATGGTTGTCGACCCTCCAGATCCTTCCACCGGGTGTTATTCTCCGCACGGTCGAACTTTCCTCATCCAGCGTGTAAACTTCCTCTGCCTTTGTCTTCCCATTTTTTTCAAAGCGAACAGAATCCACTAGCTGCGAATACGCCGATTCTTTCGGCATTTCGAATAGTCCCTTTTCAAATCGATTTTGCGGAGAATTTTCAAAATCAATCAGCCACTGCAAGCAGCCGAACAAGTCGACCGATTCACCTTGCTTTTCTCCGATAGAAACGCCTTCAAAAAAGAAAACAAAGGTTCCGAATACCAAAGATGCCACCTGTGCGCACGTACAAAAAGAGGCTCCCTCGATGGGAGCCTCTTAAGCGAAACCTAAATGTCCGGGAATGCGCGAACGATCAGCCCTGCTTCGCGGCCGCCGCGGCGGCTTCCGCCTTCTTCTGATCCGCGATGACCTTGGGATCGATCTGGATGTGCAGCTCGCGCAGCTGTTTGTCCGTGACGTCGCCCGGGGCGTTCATCATCAGATCCTGCGCCTTCTGGTTCATGGGGAACGCAATGACTTCGCGGATGTTGCTTTCATCTGCCAACAGCATCACCATGCGGTCCACGCCGGGTGCGATGCCGCCGTGAGGCGGGGCGCCGAGCTTGAACGCGTTGATCATGCCGCCGAACTTGCGGTCCACCACCTCGGGACCGTAGCCGGCCACTTCGAAGGCCTTGTACATGATCTCGGGAACGTGGTTGCGGATGGCGCCGGAGGACAGTTCCACGCCGTTGCAGACGATGTCGTACTGGAACGCGTTGATCTCCAGCGGGTTCTTGGTCAGCAGCGCTTCCATCCCGCCCTGGGGCATGGAGAACGGATTGTGCGAGAACGCGATGCACTTGTTCTCTTCGTCCCATTCGTACATGGGGAAGTCCACGATCCAGGCGAAGCGGAACACGTTGTTGTCGATGAGGTCCAGATCCTTGGCGACCTTCTTGCGGATTTCGCCCGCGATCTTGGCGGCCACGTCCTTCTTGTCGCACACGAAAAAGACCGCATCGCCGGGCTTCACGTCGCATTGGGCGCGCAGGGTTTCCTGCTGTTCGGGAGTGAGGAACTTGGCCAAGGGTCCCTTGATGGGATTCGCCGCATCACCGGTCCACACCAGATAGGCCAGGCCCTTGGAGCCGACGGATTGGGCGAACTCGACCAGCTTGTCGAAGAAGGAGCGGGGCTTGTCCGCGATGGACTTCACGGGAATCGCGCGCACCACCATGCCGGCGACAACACTAGCCCTGAAGGCCTGGAAGGTGGATTCGAAGAAGAGGGCGCTGACGTCCCGGATCTCGATGGGGATGCGCAGATCGGGCTTGTCGGATCCGTACTTGAGCATGGAGTCCGCATAGGTCACGCGCTGGAACGGGATTCCATCCACTTGCTTTTTGGTGAACTCGACAAAGGTGCCGTGCACGACCTTCTCCACCGCGGCAAAGACGTCGTCCTGGGTCACGAAGGACATTTCGATATCCAGCTGGTAGAACTCGCCGGGCGAACGGTCCGCGCGCGCGTCTTCGTCGCGGAAGCAGGGGGCGATCTGGAAATAGCGATCGAAACCGGCCACCATCAGCAATTGCTTGAACTGCTGGGGCGCCTGCGGCAGGGCGTAGAATTTACCGGGATGGATGCGGCTGGCCACCAGGTAATCGCGCGCGCCTTCGGGCGAGCTGCTGGTCAAAATGGGCGTCTGGAATTCCATGAAGCCGCCGTCCGTCATGCGGCGGCGCAGGCTGGAGATGACCTGCTGGCGCAGGATGATGTTCTTGTGCAGCTTGTCGCGGCGCAGATCCAAAAAGCGGTACTTGAGGCGGAGGTCTTCCGGGCTCTCTTCCTTGCCGTCCACGAGGATGGGAAGCTGTTCCGCCATGGACTGGATGATCATCTCATGGACCACGATTTCCACCTCGCCCGTGGGCATGGAGGAATTGACCGTGCCTTCGCCGCGCGCGATGACCTTGCCCGTGATGGTGATGACGCTTTCATAGCGAAGGCGGGTGGCCTGATCGAAAAAGTCCCGCTCGGGATGGAAGACGATCTGGGAGATGCCGTAATGATCCCGCAGATCGATAAAGAGGAAATGCCCGTGATCGCGGCGGCGGAACACCCAACCGGAAAGGCGGACGGTTTCGCCGACCTGCGATTTCCGCAATTCACCGCAATTATGAGAACGATACTGATGCATCACTTTTTGTAGTCCTTTTTCCGGAATCCCGCGTTTTTAGCCGGTATTGACCGGCAGTAACCGGCAGTAACCATTGGACCGCGAGGGCGAAATCCGTATGAAATAACAGGATGGTAATTATAGTAGAATTACCGGCATGGCCCAATCCCACGATAGTGAACGGATTGGGAGGAGTGGCCCATTTTAATTAATTTAGACGGATTCTCCCATGCCGACCCAACGCCCCTTCCATGCACATGTCCTTTCTAGGTCGGCCGTCCCAAACAATATCCGCTCCGAGTGCGGAATCCGCCCCGTGCGCGGATCTGCCGTTCCCGGGTCGCGCGCCTAAGGTGCGCCTCCCCTCCCAATTATGAGCGAAATATCCTTCGAACTATTCTTCATTGTGATCCTGGTTCTCGCGAACGGCTTGTTCGCCATGACCGAAATCGCCGTCGTCTCCGCCCGCAAAGCGCGCCTCCAGCAATGGGCCAATGAGGGTAACCACCGCGCCCAGAACGCCCTGGACCTGGCCAACTCGCCCAACCGCTTCCTCGCCACCATCCAGGTGGTTATCACCTTGATCACCTTGCTCACCGGAGCCTACGGCGGCAGCACCATCGCAGAGGTGGTGGCCGGGCACATGGTGAACATTCCGTTCCTCGGCGAGTACCGCCAGCGCATCGCCCTGACCTTGGTGGTCGTCTTCGTGGGATTCCTGCAGGTCATCTTCGGCGAGCTGGTCCCCAAGACCATCGCCTTGAACCACGCCGAAAAGATCGCCGCCCTCACGGCCTGGCCCATGCAGGTCATTTCCCGCATCGCCTATCCCGCCGTCTCCCTGCTCGGTTTCGTCACCGACGCCATCCTCCGCGTCATGGGCAGCAAGCCTTCCAGCGAGCCTCCCGTCACCGGCGATGAAATCAACGTCATGATCGCGCAAGGCACCGAGGCCGGCGTCTTCCAGGAGTCCCAGCAGGACATGGTGGAAAGCGTGATCGAGATGAACGAGCGCCGCATCAACAGCATCATGACGCCGCGCCCGGATATCGTATGGCTGGACGTGGAAGCCACGTTCGAAGAGAACCGCGAAAAGATCCTGGGCTCATCCTATTCGCGCTTCCCCGTCTGCCGCGGCGGCCTGGACGAGGTGATCGGCCTCATCCACACCAAGGACATGCTGGCGGACTGCATCTCCGGACGGCCCATCGACCTGCAGGGGCATACCCGCAAGGCTTTGACCATCCCCGAAACCATCCCCGTGCTCAAGTCCCTGGAGGCCTTCAAGCAATCCGGCATCCACATCGCCCTGGTCATCGACGAATACGGCAGCCTGCAAGGCCTGGTGACGTTGAACGACATCATGGAATCGATCGTCGGCGACATCGACTCGCACGATCAGAAGGAAGAACGCCCCGGCGCCGTGAAGCGCGAGGACGGCTCCTGGCTGGTGGACGGCATGCAACCCATCGAGGACTTCAAGGAATTGATGGAGATCGATCATCTGCCGGAAGAGGACACGGACACGTACCAGACCCTGGGCGGATTCGTGATGATGAAGCTGGGCCGCATCCCCAAGGCCGGGGAGCATTTCCGGCAGGACGACGTGCGTTACGAAGTGATGGACATGGACGGGAACCGCGTGGACAAGGTGCTGGTAAAGCGGATAGAGATCGAGCCGGATCCGGTCTCAGGGTCCCAGTCTATGCGTCCGCCGGCTTCTCGTCCTTCGGCTTCTCCACCGGATCGGGCATAAGCGATCGGCTGCTGAGCCCCGCGGGCGCCCACAGCCATTCCTTCTTCACGTCCTCTTCCACCAGTTCATGCTGGTGGCCGTACATCTCCAGGAAGCCGCCCCAAACGATCTTCTCCGTCACCGCGAACTTGCCGACATGCTGCGGCGTCGCGGTCATCACCGCGTTCAGGCGCACCTTCTCCTCGTCCAGATCGTGCTCGGCCTTCTTGAGCGCCGAAAAGGCGTCCGCCACGCCTTTCATGTCGGCCTTCGCCTTCTCGGACATGGTGGAACCGTACTTCGCCAACATCATTTTCATGCCCTTGAGGCGGTTCTCGATGGGTTCGATCCTGGGATGGATCTGTTCCTTCATATGCGCGATCACTTTGAGGCGCTCCTTGGCCGCCTCGGCGGCCTTGTCCAGGATGCGGATATGGGTATGGCAACCTTCACCGCCCAGGGCCGCCACGGACACTTCGCCGAAGGCCTTGATCTCGCCGCCCACCACCGAGCAATTGGGCTTGTCCGCCTTGAAATTCCGCGTCACCACCCGGCAATTGCGCATGCTCTTGTCCACTTCCACCGTGCCTTCATCGCATTCCACGGTCACGTCCTGCGCGCCCAACAGATGCACGGACGTCTTGCCCGCAATGCGGCCGTGGCCATGGCCGAACACGCCGGATTTGACGGTGACGCCGCCGGCGTGGGAGATCACCGTGGAACCCTCCACCGTGCCTTCCACGGTGATGTTGCCGTCCGCCTCCACCGTGAATCCTTCGGTGACGTTGCCGAGCACCTGGATATCGCCCAGGTAACGCAGGTTGCCGGTATGGAAGTCCACGTCGCCCTTGAGCACGTAGGTCAGGCCCACGCATACGGCGCCGGCCTGATGGTACACGTAGCCGCTCACCTTCGCGACCAGGTTGAGCCCGTCCGCGCTCACTTCCGTGTTCGCGCCCAGCTTGAACTGGATGTCCTTGGCGGGTTGCGCGGGCGAAGGTTTGCCGAAGATGTCCTTGCCTTCCGTCCCCTGCTCGGCCGGAATCTTGACCGCCAGCACGTCGCCCTTCTTCACTTGGTGGATGTTGTCCACGTTCTTAAAGTCGGCCTTGCCGTCCTTGCCCATGACCGGGGCCAGGTCGGAATCGATCTTGATGTTTTCCTTGATGCTGGCGTCGCGGCTGGGCTTGGCCGGGATCCCCTGGGCGATGATCTGTCCGCGATCGTATTGCTTGCCAGCGATCATGCGGTCGACGGCGGCCCAATCGATGCCGCCCACCACGCCCATGCCTTGCAGTTTTTTCGCGACGTCATCGCGGGATGGTGAGAGACCGGCGGCGGCGATGGCGCCTTTGATGGTCAGGACGGCCCGTTGGGGTTCGGCTTTGATTTCAAGATAATCGGCGGGGCTTCCTACGGGTGTAGGAGCTGTGGTGGCCCCCGGAACGGCACTTTCCCCCGAGGGCTTTCCATTATTGGAATCCTCGGCCATGACTTATTATAGGATTGGGCGTGAAAATCCCGCAATATCTTAATTCTAACCATGAGGTAACTTTCGGAATACGGGGGAGGTAACCTGCAGATTTGCAGCCGGATGGGTGGGGAAGGCTCAAACACCTCTAAATTCACTCTGGCGGATCGCTGTTCAACAACGGCACCACCGCCGGGGAAACGACAGTAGCCGTGTCTCCCTTTTTCCGAACGAATTCCATGTAGAAGAATTTCTGGCCCTTCGAATTGAGGGCCTTGCATACGACCGAATCCGTCCCTGCGGCATCCGACGCGGGCCTACAACTGATGGTATGCGGAGGTGAGCCCCATAGTTTCAAATCTTGCTCGAAAGTCGCCACGGTCTCTTCGGACAACCAGGTATTATCCTCTCCATCCTCTGGGAAATAACCATTTTTCTTGCTCAACGCCTCGAAGTCATCCGGGTGGAGCAGGAATGCCTTCACAAACGCGACCTCCTGCTGGAAATTTTTGATGGGCTTACCCCATGCCGCCGCGACCAGGAAAAGCGACAATCCCAGCTTAAAGGCAACGCCCTTCGTTCCGCCATATCCCTTCCTGTACGCTTTCAACAAAAGCGAAACCAACACCCCATTGATCAGCTTCACCATGTTAAATGGCCCTTGAATTGATGGTCATGATTCAAATATTTCTTGGTAACGACCGTATGCTTGCGTCGACACCAAACCCTTGAATCGATTGAATAATCCGATATAATTGTCCCGGTTGTTTTCCTTGAACATCGGTCCGGAAAGGCAAATTTCCAATTCATTCGCGATGGTGATTTCCAGAATGCCTCTTAAGGTTTTGGAAGGCAATTCCATTTTCTTTCCGGTGAACCTGTCCCGATAGACAGCCATGGGCGAACCGATTTGCGGATAAAAATATTCCCGATCGCAGGCTCCATAGAGGTAAACCAGCCGCTCGGATTCCTCCCCGATGATCTCCCTGATTTTGGGCCGGTCATCAGGAGAATATTCCCCATGCGGAATACCCAGTCTTTTCATGGGCTGGGTGCCGTAAACCGCATGGTAAAGGCCCGCATCGCATATATACCCAGGATTATTCCATTCCTTGAGTAGTTGATAAGTACCCAATAAATGGGACTCAAGATTTCCGTTCAAATGCCCAAATTCTCCTACGCCTAATTTTTTCAGCGCAGAGAATTTATCGGTTATGGCATCATAGTCGATCATCGGTTCAATCCATTCCCTTTTATTTTTTAGGGTCCGCATCCTTTGGCTTGGTGTAGGAGCCAAGCCCGAATTCCTTGGACTTCCCCTTCGGTATCGACAAGGACTCCCACTGCGGCCCCTTGGATTGCTTGGATAGAATCACAATCTGCCCGACATGATACGCGTAATGGGAAACCTGGCGGTTGATCGCCTGCAGGAGCGACAGCGGCTCCTTTCTGATGAGTACCGGTTTTTCAAAATCCGGTTCTTTAAGATCCGCGAGGGCCCTTTCCAGGTAATCCCAGCCTTCCAGATACAGGCTTTCGATTTCGGGCTTCGACAGCGGCGCGTTCAGGAATTCCCCGTCCCGGTTCCGATCCGGTTTTTCACCGTCTTCCGTGAAAATATTCGTCCAGCGGGATTTCATGTTCCCGTGGAGATGTTTGACGATGATCGCGACTGAATTCGACTCCTGGATATCCCGATTCAATTCCTTTTCGGAAAGGGCTTGGATGGCTTTGTGTCCAAGCATTTTGGTTTTGGAAAATTCGGATTTTACGCTTTCCAAAAAGGCATCGTGGAAATTCATGGTGCCTCCATTCATTTGGTCAAGTCAGGGAGCTTCAGGGTTTTCAGAAATCGTCCCGAAACCGAATAATAACCAGGGAATGTGGTGGCGGCATGCGCCTGCAACTCGCCCGATACATGGGATCGCGAGGATCGATTCACGGACACCGGACCGGCCTTGCTTTGGCTTAGCAGCCAATTGATGAAGTACGGATTATCATAACCGCGGAAGACGGGAAGCGGTATTCCGGCCGAGGGCTGGTAGCGCCACGCGCCCACGTGACCGCCCTGCAGGTACAGGGAATACAAGGTCTTGGGATTCGTGCGCATCAGGGAATCCCATTTGACGCCTTTGTCCGCAAGGCCCACATCGGTGAGTTGATCCGCGAACAAGTTGGTACGGGTGACGGGACTGCCATGCCTGGCATAGGCATCTGCCATCAGATTACCTACCATGACATTGGCGGTGCCGTCATCTTTGGATTGGAATATCCAAACCGGAATATTTTTCATGCCATTGTACACGGCGAGCGTGGAATCCCCGGGAGCGCACATCGGTCCGGCGGCCGCGAACGTATTGGGGTGGCGTTCAATGGCGTCCCAAGTGCCGGTGCCGCCCTGCGACATGCCGGTCACGTACACGCGGTTGGAGTCGATGGAAAATTCCTTTTTCAGTGAATCGATGATCGCTTCCGCCGCCTTCATGTTGTTGGTTTCCGGGGTGGTGATGAACCGGGGCGCCGTGCCGATCCAATTGGCCCAGGTCCCCTGCATTTGCGGGGCCAGCACGAAACATCTGACTTTCGCCTGATTCGAATCCCGCGCCCAGACCGTGGCCCCGGGATGCACCAGCACCTGCTTCAGGTTATCGGTGCCCGCTTCCCCGCCCCCATGCAAAAACATCACCAACGGATATCTCCGGGTGGGCGTGTATCCCGCCGGCACGAAAAGCCGGTACGGCATATTCACGGTAAACGCGGAATGCGTACGCGCCAACATCGCCAGCGCAATGACGCTGTCGCCATGACTGATCTGCGCATGGGTTTGGGAAGGGAATACGGCGATGAGAATCATCGCCAGCGGAAGCAAAGACTTTTTCATGGAAACCCCCAATCCAAGGATAATCACAAATCGGATTTCCCATGGTCCGGAATTTCGGAAAGGCGCCCAATCGGCTTCCCGCCGCGAATAGCGCAGTGACCGCGATAGGATTATTGAGCAAGGGAGATGCGAGCGGATTCCGTCTTCGTTCCGGTGGACCGCCATTGCCATTCTTGATGGCGAAATCGGCGATGGCTTTGGCGGCATTCGAATCCTTGACCGCCATGGAATTTCCGATTCCCAATCCCAGGCCCAACTTGGTTTTCGGGACGCCTTTATCGGTGAACGGCTTCAACTGGGCGGGGTATCCGGCTGCATTGACCGAATAATCCATGGTGTTCATTTGCGAGACGTAGGGATGGATGAAATAGCAGTTGTTCACGTAATAGGCCGCCATGGGAGCGGTCAAAAGCGGAAGCGGAGTGATCTTATCGAGCGAATCGCGCATGTCCTTATAGAGCGCAAGGATCAACGTGTTATCGAAACTTTCCTCCCAATCGACATCGATGCCGGCTTTCCCATACTCGCTCCAATCCGGTTAAGTAGTCTTTTTCAATCCTTGAACCCCGAGTAGTAGAAACCGTTTTGGCACGTGTTTTCTCATGGGAAAAGAGGACTTTTCCTAGCATGGGTTTTCAGGAATGTGGTGACCGCCCCCACGATCGGAATGCAAGCCAAACTTACCTCGGCCACCGCAAACCCGCAGGTTTAATTTTGCGTTGACGGACTATTTCCGTCCCCGTAATGGGGCTTAAAGGGCGGATTATGGAAGGAAATGGGAAATTTCGGCATGAAGCCCTTTCGTGGTTGGAAACGGTTTTTTGACGTCCTCGTTCACGCGGAAAACCTGCGCACGGTCCATGCAACCGCAGCCAGATAGATCGCCAACGCTCGTAAAACATTCTCTCGACGTTACCCAAGCTTTAAGTGGCCTGGGATGGCATGCCCAAGGTGAACCGAATGCCATTCCAATATTGTTTAACTCCTTTTCCCTAATTGAATCAGGCTCGCCTGAAACGCATCATGGATTTGCAGCGCTAATTAGATTTTAGGCGCCATAGGGTATCCAACTACCCGGATTTTTCAATCCAACCACCCCGGCAAATCTTTGAATGAAGGGCAACGCCATGCACAATGTTAAGAGGTTGTTCCTTCCTGTAATAGCGGCGGTGCTGCTGTTTTCGATGAGCGCCTTCTCAGCCGTTAACATCATTCCCAAGCCTAAAACCTTGACCCTGGGAACGGGGACATTCACCGTTCCGGCAAATGTCTCGATCTGGGGAGATGCGAATTCAGATACCGCGGTGGCGTGGTTGAAGGAACTGCTCACCCAGGCCAATAAAAAAGCCACCATCGTCGGCGATAAGAACAGCGCGCAATTTACCGTCACCGTGGTTCAGGACACTGCGGGGTTCGGCACGGAAGGCTATGCGTTGGTTGTGACGTCAACGGGCGTGGCCATCAGCGCCCCGGCCTCGACCGGACAGTTTTACGCGATTCAAACACTCAGGCAAATGTTCCCGCCCGAGGTGGAACTAAAATCAGCGGCCCAGGTTCCGGCAACCATCACCTTGGACGCCGTGTCCATCACGGACAGGCCGCGCTATTCCTGGCGCGCGGTTTTGATTGATCCTGCCCGGGTCTGGATCACCCTGGATGAGCTCCGCAAACAAGCGGATCGGATGAGCCTGTTCAAGATGAATGTGTTGCACATGCACCTGACCGACGACGAGGGATGGCGCATCGAGATTCCCCGCTACCCGGACCTGACGATCAAGGCCGCCGCGAGCCAGACGGGCGGTGCAAAGCCTCCAGCCGGAACGCGCTGGTATTACACCCAGGACGAGTTGCGCGCCTTCGTCCAGTATTGCGCGCTCCGCCACATTACCGTACTTCCGGAGATCGATCTTCCGGGGCATTGCCGGGCCGCGATAGCCGCCTACCCGGCATATGGCATCGTCACCCCCAACGGCGCCTATTTCAAATGCGGTTCCCAGGCCACCCCCGAAGTCGACACCTTGGTCTCCGAATGCATCCGGGTGATGGCCTCGGTTTTCACCACCAGCGAGTATATCCACATCGGCGGCGATGAGGCGGCGACTCCGATCGCGGACTATTCGGTTTTCATCCGGCTGGCCGAGAAGAAAATCCGCGCTGCAGGCAAAAAGATGATCGGATGGGAAGAGATCGGGAAAAGCTACCAGGGGCAGCAGATCTATCAGGATCCGACCACGCTGGTCGAACCCTATAGCGCCAGCCGTCCTGTGGGCGGCGTCATTTCGTGGGAGGACGATCTGTTCCTGGATTATTGCAATAAGGCCGGCCAAGCGAATTGCGCGACCTGGAACACCGTCAACACCCTGCAGACCATCTATTTGACGCCGATGGGCCAAGCTGGACCAAACGCAATCGGACTCACCGCTCCCGTCTGGGGCGAATTCCTTTACATCAATGCAACCTATCCCGACCAGCAAATGTGGCCGCGGTTGTTATCGGTAGCGGAAGTCGCGTGGCTCCCTACCGGCGCCAATACGTCCGCGGCCTGGACCGAATTCGCGACGAGGCTCGCCCCGTTCGGCAGCCGGTTCGACCGCATGGGTTTGAAATGGTATTCCACCGACGGGCTGGTCACCTGGCAGAGGGGCACCGCAAGCACGACCAGGTCAACGGTGTTTGATAATTTTGTACCGGTCAAGGATTGGACCGTCGGCGTCTATGCGGGAAAACCGAATGCAAACGGACGCAACGCGCCGGGCGCTGCCGGAAAAATATTTGACTTGAGCGGGCGGTATCTCGGTAGTGAATCGGCAAATCCATTAATGCATTCGCCCGCTTTCGGAAATGGACTTGTTCTTTTCGAGGACCCAGCGGGCCACCGTGTTCTCCGGGCTACCGGCCTATAGCCGTCCCGCAGTCAACCTCATCACAACATTTTTAATTTTTTTCCCGAGAAGGGGAGGCAGTATGAAGAAGGTATTGGCGTTGCTCGGTGTAAGTTTGATGGCTGCGTTTTTGGCAGGGTGTAATGAATCCACGAGTCCCACCGGCCCGTCCGGCAATTCGGTCAGCTTCAGCAAGCTTGCAGTGTCGCCCGACAGCATTTATACCGTCAGCAGCGCTTTCGGAAGGATCAACGGCACCTTGACGGGAACGTCGACCATTACCGCATACACCTTCACCGTTCACGACAAGAACGGCTTGGACGCGTCGTCCATGTTTGAAGTTGACGACTCGGTGGTGCAGAAAAAAGTCGTTGACCTGAATGTCGATGCCAACGCGAGAATCAGAGGGCTTTTCGGAGTCACCCGCGGGAAATACTACCTCATCATCAAGGCGACGAGCGATGGCAAGGTTTCCACCGATTCCGTCGCGTTTACGGTGATCCAGCCGAGCGACCTCAATAACACGAGCCTCTTCGTTGGACTTCTCGATAACTCACTCGATTTGGATGAGCCTGCCACCTTTACCGAATCGACCGCCGGGGCCAATCTTGCCGTCATCGATCTCAGTTATGTCCATTCCACCGGCATCACTGGTATTCCTGACGGTGATTATCTCTTCACGCCGGCTCAGGCGAAATTGAGCAAGTACGCTTTCACCAGCGGGTGGACCGGGGCCCCGAATGCGACCGCGTTCTACAAATTGAAGAACTTCGCGGGATTCGACGCGGTCAACACCAAATCGGATATCGCCGCGCTTTGGACCGATCCCATCGGCCCGACCCCGTACGTCATCTGCAATCTGAATGACTTTTTCATCGCCAAGACCGAAATGGGTACGATCGCACTTTTCCAGATTACGGCTAAAACACCCGGTACCCCCGGGACGCTTACGATGAAGATCGCCGATTAAAAGTATTGAAGGTCAGGGGGTACTGGCTGCGAAGAGGCCGATGGCGGACTGTTCGACGAGCTCGTCTTCGGAGTATTCGTGCGGCGTCATACTGGGGTTATAGCATACCGAGGAGCTTCTGCACCAGTTCGTAAGCGCGGCGGGCATGCATTGCGCTGGATTCCGGGTCGGGAGCTGCGTGAAATTCCACCAACTGCTGCGGGCCGAACGCATCGACATCGGCGAATTTCTCCCGAAGGAATTTCACGGCACCCGCGACGTTCTTTTCCTGCATCCGGCCTCTCCAATCCAGGGCCAAGGGCTCCATGTCCCCGACCAGCCGATCCAGGCAAAAGCATAAATCATAAACGTCCTTCGGCTTGTCCCGGAGGCCGATGGCATGAGCTTTCATGACCAGAAAATCGGCCAAGGAGGCGACTTGCATGGTCACTGTGTTCCGGGCGCCCCGCACATTGCGGCCGTCAAGCGTTACCCTAACCGGGCTCCGGAAGGCTTCGTTCATGGCCTCCACCTGAAGCACACGGAACCCTTCCAGCAATTTCGGACGATTCTTGCCGAGCTTGACATTGCTGGGCGCGAGGAATTCCAGGTCCACCTGCACGGGGCGTTCGCCATCACCCAAGTCCACGTCCACGGCCAGCTGGAAAGCTTTTGCACCTTGCCGGTACCGCTTGGTGTCGAGCAAGAGTTGCAGCATCTCAGCATAGCGGCCATCCTGCAAGCGCGCCGCGTCCAAGGCCAGGTCCACATCGATGCTCCCGATATGCGAACCCTCCGAATCCTGGAAAAGCAGATCCGGCGTCCACCCGCCAACCACAACGAGGCAATCGGAGAACGATGCCAGCACCTGGCCCACGTCGATGAGCACCCGGCGGGCCGCCTCGGATTGGCGCTTCCCGTACTCCGCTTCGCTGCGCGGTTCCGTCATGGCGTAAATCCTTGCCGCTTCCAATCCGGCTTGATACGCTGTTCCAGCAGGGCTTCCGCCGCTTCCTGACCCCGTCCTCCGGCATGGAGCAGATCCACATAGGTCTGAACGGGATGGGTGACACCAAAGCGACCGGCGGATTTTCCTCCGGCATCCGAGCAGGCGAATACGCCGTCGTCTTCCGGAACCAGCACCACGAGGTTTTCTCCGGAATCCACCGGCTTGGCATCGAGGAGTTTCTCGAAGCGCTCGAGTTCCGATTCGCGCACGTAAAGCCAGGTTTTCGGCTGACGCACGTGAGGGGCCAGGATATCAGCCGCCGAGAACGCCGCGTAGACAGCGGAATCTTTGCGCTCCCGGTCCAATCGCACCAAGGCGGATTGCAGGTCCATACCCTGCTTGAGGGTGAAATAGCCGACGCGTGCGTGGCGTCCGAAGCGGTACGCCTCGCTCCAGGCAGAGAGGAGCTTGAGGGGATCGCGCACACGAAAGCCCCCCTCTTCTCCAGTAACCAGCAAATCCTCCTCGCGAAGGTGGCGCACCACTTTGTTCACCAGGCCTATGCTGACGGCGGGCCGGCAGGCCTCGCGTAACGCGTGTTGGGTCCACAGCCTTCCGATGGGATCGCCCATGAGCAAGGCGCGGAGGATGCGGGCGGCTTCGGCGGTACCGAGGTTGGCGGAGGGGCGCGGTCGCCCTTGGGCGGGTTCATTGCCGGTATGGCTGATGCGGACCAAGCCCGGTATGTCGAGATAGTAGTTGCCGGCAAGATCGAACCAGCTCCATTGATTTGCTTGGCAGACCTCGGCGACTCCGGGGGAAACCCATGGCAATGCCAGTACGGGGATAATGACTTTGGGCCGTCCGGGTGGGCGGAAAATTTTTTCGGCCACCATGCGAAAGGCTCTGGGACGCATTTCGGATTTACACTCCACGCAGATCGCGACTTTTCCGCCTTGGGGCAAGGCGATGGTGACGAAGAAATCGAAACCGGAATCCGGGGATTCGGATACGTCCTCAAGTTTAGGGTTCCGTAGCCACGATACGGAACCCAACACTGCTTTGAAGCGCTCCTGGAGGGCTTTCTCCAACGCTTTGCCGGAGACTTTTTTCATGTTCACGAAATTGGCAATGTTCACGTATACGTGAATATACCGGATTTTATGAAAATGGGCAAGGGGGATATGGGCTTATCCAAGCTGAAAAAGCCCAAAAGTGGAGCAAAAATCGTCGAAAAGGGCGGAAGGGGGATAAGTTCAGTGAATACTGACGGCCTTGGATTCATTTCCCTGCGATGAGTTGGATTGGATGAGGTAAAATCCTTTTCCAAGATGCTGATCGCCGGTGGAATAGCTCCCGTGGGAAGAGCGGCCTTGCGAGATGAGGTTACCGCGTAAATCCCAAATGGATATCCCGAAATCGTTGATGCCGGTGCGGGAAATGCTCAGCCCCGGATTTCCGAAATCGATTTGCATTTCGGGCTTTCGGTTCTTGAACATCTCCCCGGAAAATTTCGCCGACGTAGGCGGGGGGCTGCCGAGCCATTCCAGGGTGTTCAAGATGAGCTGGACGTGCTGGGCATTGCTCCAGGTAAGCGACAAGGCCGTGTTGGTAGTGTAATTCATGTTGTTGTGGCCGCTGTTGCAATACAGCATCCGATACTTCTTGTTCGTCCAGACAATCGGATAATAACCGCTGGTCCAGGATTGCGCCGGATCGGTTCCCACCGGAAAGCCGGATGGATCCACGGATTCGAGAATCTTGATATCGGGATTTTTGCGCAAGTCGTTTTTCCAACTGTACCATTCGCTGACTTCGGACGTATAGATCTTGGGAAAGCCCTTGGTGACGGGGTCGGTGGTATCCTCGACCTTGAGCTTGGTCGAGACGGGCAGCCAGGTATTGTTCACGAACTGTCCGCCGGCGAACAAGGTGTCGAAATACCATGGCCAAGCCGGAGCATGGGTATCCCCGGGAAAGTTGTAGGCGCAAATGTGGTAAGCGATGAACCCGCCCCCGCGTTCAATGTATTTGCGTAAAGCGGCGTGTTGGCCGGTAGCGGGAATGTCGTCCAAAAACATCACGACCTGGTATTGGTAGAGGAAGGCCGAATCATTCAGCTTGTTCCAATCCATGGTGGAGTCGTAGGTGAAATTGTTGTCCGCGCCCAGCTTGGGGAAAAACGCGTTGCTCTCATGGGCATAGCTGTCATGCGCCTTGTCATCGGGCTGCGAGCCGCTCCCATTCACGGACCAGAACGCGATCACCTTGAATTTAGGGGCGGCGGCTTGCGCCTTGGAGCCGAGAATGAAGAAGAGCAGGGGGAGTAGGGAAATTATTTTGGAGAAATCCGACATTTGATTCATCACGGACACCCTTTCATGTCAAGACGAAGAGACAAGGCGATTCAAGACATTTCCCCCTAGCCCAAATCTAGCTCCGAGTCGCTGCATTTCCCCACAAGCCTTGAGATAACGATATCGGAGAAGGTAGCAGCCCCTTTCGCTATTGCGGCATTGCATGTCGACTGCCGCCTCTTTACTTTAACCGTATCCATGATAAATATGAACCGCCCTCCTTTGTTTCAAGCCGCGTCGCCCACCTCGCCCCTGAAAACGGTAAGCCGCATTCTTCTCGGCGCCTTCCTGGTTTTCACCGGCGTCAGTCACTTGACCTTCGGGCGGCGGGACTTCCATGCGCAGGTGCCCAAGTCGCTGCCTTTCAGCGAAGGCTTCACGGTTGTCGCATCAGGCATTGTGGAAATCGCGCTTGGGTTGTCGCTTGTCTTTTTACGCCGGCAACGCCTTCCCGTAGGCTTGGCCGCCGGGGCGCTTTTCATCGCTGTCTTTCCCGGGAACATCGCGCAGTATCTGAACCATGCGGACGCCTTCGGACTCGACACGGATGGGAAGCGCCTCGTTCGCCTCTTCTTCCAACCCCCGCTCGTGATGTGGGCGCTGTGGAGCACCAATGCCTGGGCATGGCTCCGCGGCCGAATTCCTGGCGGCTACACCTGAGGCTTGTCCGCGCGAACGGGAAGCCTCCAGTTCGGCCGGACGAAATGGCAGGTGTAGCCGCCGGGAATCCGTTGGAGATAATCCTGATGCTCGGGTTCGGCTTCCCAGAAATCGCCTGCCGGAACGACTTCGGTCACGACCTTGCCTGGCCACAGGCCGGAAGCATCCACATCGGCGATCGTGTCCTCGGCGACCCGCTTCTGCCCGTCGCTGGTATGGAATATCGCCGAGCGATAGCTGGTACCCACGTCGTTGCCCTGGCGATTGCGCGTGCTCGGGTCATGGATTTGGAAGAAGAATTCGAGAATCCGCCTATAACCGATGCGGGTGGGGTCAAAAGTGATTTCGATGGCTTCGGCATGCCCGGCATGATTGCGGTAGGTGGCGTGCGAGACCGTACCGCCCGTGTAACCCACCCTCGTCGACAGGATGCCATCCATGCGGCGGATGAGTTCCTGCACCCCCCAGAAGCAACCGCCTGCAAGAATCGCTCGTTCCTCGCTCATTGGACCCCCTCCACTTCGTTCAAATGACCATTCCGGAATGCGACGGTGAAGCGTTAACCCCTACCCCCCCGACAGGCCTTGCAGGATGTAAACCTCGTCGCCCGGGGATAACGCGTCGGTCATCGCCTCGCGATCGCAAATCGGCTGTTCGCCGATGAAGAGGTTCACGTGCCGGCGCACGCGCCCGGTCTCATCGCCCACGTACAACGCGAACCCCGGATACCGCTTCTCCAGCCCGGCGATCACCTCGGCCACGGTCGCCCCCGCTATCTCCTCGCCCTGCTTCAGCTTCGGGAAGAATTTATTCAGATGACCGGTGAAGGTGATTTTCGGCATCAGCCGAACCGCACCGAATGGATGGGCGGCAGGTTGTTCCCGAGGCAGCTCCAGGTCTCACCCCCGTCCTCGGAAACGTAGGCGTTACCCGTGGTGGTGCCGAAGCAGACCCGATCCCCGCCGGCGTCGAGCGCGTGCCTGTAGATCACGTCGTAGCAATGCTCCTGCGGCAGCCCCTCGCGGAAGGCCTCCCAACTGGCGCCGCCATCGCGGGTCCGCGCCACAAACATCCCGGCGTCCAGGGTCATGCGTTCCTGATCGCTGCGGAGCGGCACCACCCAGGCGGTCTTGGGATCCACCTCATGGGCGGCGATCGGAAATCCGAAATGCACCCCGGCCTCCGGACGGCTCACCCGCTTCCAGTTGCTCGCGCCGTCCTCGCTCGTGAAAACGCCGGTATGGTTCTGCTGCCAGAGTCGCTCCGGTTGCGCCCGGCACAGGGCCACCACGTGGGGATCGTGCCCCCATTCCGCGGCCGGGTTGGGCAGATAGTCGTTCACCATGCCGCGATTGCATCCGGCCCAGCTCTTGCCGCCGTCGCGCGTCTCCAGCACCCCGGCGCAACTCACCGCCACGTAGAAGTGGTCCGAATCGCGCGGATCAACGACGACCGAATGGATCCCGGGAACAAACTCGCCGTAGGCCATTGCCGCGGGCGTACCGCCCCACTCGTTTCTACTGGTCGCCTCCCCGGCGAACAGATCCCCGCCGCGGCTCGCGTGGTTCCACAGCGACCGATTCAGTTCCCAGCCCTCGCCGCCGTCGCGGGTCGTGAACAGTCCCCCGGGCAAGGTGCCGGCGTGGATCACCCCGGGCTGGTCCTTGCCGGCGAAGCCCAGCGACCAGACCTTCATGAGTGCGGCCGCCTTGTAGGCGATCGGTTTGCCCGCCTGCTCCATGGCCTGGGGATCGGGTATGAGCTGCTCGATGTAGCGCGCGCCCTTGGGATACGCGATGCGGCTGGCATCCTCCCAAGTAACGCCGCTGTCCCGGGACCGCGTCAGCGCCGGTCCCCAGTGGGCATTGTCCATGCAAGCCCAAATCACGCCATCGCGAGGATCGCGCGCCGCATAACTGACCGCCTGCCCAGCATGGGAGATGGGACGCGGGGCCCAGCGCCCGTTCCTGCGGTCAAGAATCAGAGTTCCCTTTTTGGTCGCAAGGATGATCATGTCTGACATAGGCAAGAGATAAATTTTTTCCGACTCTTTTGCCACTTTTCCCCATTCCCATGGGCAACCGCCGTGCTACCCCATATTTGCCATGGAGGTTTGGCCTTCGAACATCGATAGCGGGTGGGATACGGCTTGCCGGACGCCCTTCCATGGAGCGTGTATGAAACTGTACGGTTTACCGACTTTGCGGATCCTGGCCGCGACCTCCTTCACGCAAGCGCAGTACAAGGGCAAATACGAAGGCTGGGCCACAGGATACCTGTTCGAGGG
>Ga0209515_10001016_pt1:0-42500 | contig 48504 bp, 38 predicted proteins | sample Subgroupgradi54m_FD_187454 | JGI IMG/M metagenome (GOLD analysis project Ga0209515, IMG submission 187454) | Subsurface groundwater microbial communities from S. Glens Falls, New York, USA - GMW60B uncontaminated upgradient, 5.4 m (SPAdes)... ... | reverse complement strand
CCACCTCGCCAAAGAACGGGTAGGCGACCATCGTTGCCGCCCAATGGACGGCGACATGAAGGTCCGGGGGCAGACGTTGGAGCAAGGCCAATCCCTGGTCGCGAAACGGCCGGAGTTCGGCGGGCACCCGCAGCCACGTCTTGAGCAGGATGGTGATCGCCTTCTCCCTGTTTCCCCGCTCGGGGTCGCCACCGACCGACAACTGGTCCCTGAGACACTCCCGCAGCATTGCGGCGATCGACTCGTCAGGCTGGCCTTCCGCTACCATGCGAGCGGTCTCGGTCATCCATTCGAGCCTGATGCGCTGACTGAACCCGATCGCAGGAGCCCTCACCACTCACCCCTTTCCTATTCTCACCAGCGGCACAATCACTTCTTCAAGCGATGCGCCGCCATGGCCGACCACCGTTTTGCCCTCGGCGATGAATGCATCCCTGTGGGCCGCGAGCAGCGGCAGATAATCGGCGGGCAGACCGATGGCAGGCCATTCCAGGGCGGTTGGAAAAGCCGCCTTGGTCTGCTGGCGCAGGACATCGGTCGTATAGGTCCGCACCCGCTCTCCCCGCTCCTCGGCATTTGCACCTTCGGCCGGCCTGCCGATCCCTCGGCCCTCGATGTTACCGTGGTCCGAGGTGAGGAACACGTCAAACCCAGCATTGACCAGCATTCCGGCGAGGCGGGACAGATAGCCGGTCTTGGCCCAAAGTGCAATCTGGCTGTGCATGCCGTTCATTCCCAGTTCCATGCCATGCATGATACGGTCAATTTTGTCGACGATCAGTCCAATGACACGCATCTGCGGGCGAGAAATATCCTCCTCTACTTTGTGGAGATCGACAGAGTCTCCAAGCCCCTTGCGATAGCCGATCTGCACACCGGTGTATCCCTGGTCGGTCCAGAACCGCGCCCACAGAGACGGCTCCTTGGACATCGTCCCGAGATGCTTGCCGATCTGCACCGGCGGCCGGCCGGAGAACAGCGCCTGCCGACTTACCGAAGTGAGGGTCGGTACCCAGGCGAAAGCGGCGTCGTCATGAACAGCGAGCCCGTTTTCCGGTGCGGTCAAGGACGGACGCAGGATGAGCCACTGGTCCAGCGCCAATCCGTCGACCACCACCAGCGCCACCTTTCGGGCCTGCCCGTCTTCCAGCAAACGAGCCATGGCGCGGGGAACGTGGTGAAGCATGACCGGCGGGGCCGGCGGCTGGCTATGCAGTCCGGAATAGCGTCGCGCCAGCCAGGCCGAGAAGCTGTCATCGATGGCATCGCAGAGCGCCGAATGGCGGATCTCAAGCTCCGCCTGGCCAGCGGCATCAAGGGCGTGCCACAGCACCGATACTTCGGCCCAGCGCTGGGCGAATGTCATCCAGCTCCGGTACCGGCAATCCACTGCCGGCACCTCTCCGCTCAGGATGTCGAGCAGCCGGCCGAGCCGTTCCTGGCCGGAAATCTCGCTGTCGCCGGAGATGCCGATGCGGACCCAGTCATCGGTGATCGCGTCGGCAGGGGCGAAAGAAACCGGCACAAGAGCGCCTTCGATGAACAGGGTATCCACATAGACGCGGATGTCGTGGTGCCCGAAAGGCACCTCGGGGAGCGGCGCCACGACGTCTTCCGGGATCGGCAGGTTTGCCGACCGGTACAGGAACGCCGGCCAGCGCTCCTGCAGGAATGAGAGGAACCGCTGCCGGTCGGTCAGGATGTCCGCGACCGGCCAGCCGGCCATTGCCGTGGATGCCCGGAGCCGATTCACCAGCCACGCCGCCAGCACACCCGGCAGAGTCCGGGCGCCATAGTGCAGGCGCAGCAGTTCGCGAAGCAGATCGGTTGGGGTCCGCATCACTTCGGCGACCAGACCATAGGCGTGCAGCAGGATGAATTTCTTGGTCTCCGAGTCGTTCATCGGGCTCGGACATTCCCGCTGCTGAGCATCAAAGACGACGGGCAGGTCGGCGCGGTCGATGGCGCGCACCACCGGCGCACTGAGGTTGGGAAACAGGCTGCTCAGGCTCAGCGTCGTGACGGCGGCCGATGTCAGCAGATCGAACGGCACCTCTTCGCGCCGCTCGCCGGCTTGGATCACCAGCACCGGCTGCCCCGCGTGTCCGCGGACCTTGGTTTCGAAGGTGAACCGGAAGGCAACCTCGTCGTCGATTTCCAGCACGGCGTAGCCGCGGGCCCGGATTGCCGCTTGCACGGCTTCCTCGGACAGCAGCCGATCCGGGTCGAGCGCCACCAGCAACGGAGCGACATCGGGATTCATGTCCTTGGTGACGGCTTCGACCCAGTTCATAGGAAACGCTATCCCGGTATGTGCATATGTTGCACCTGCGTCACAACCCAAAAATCGTCATCCCAGCGAAAGCTGGTATCCATGCGGCTTTGACGCCTGATCCGCCGCATCAGAAGACCCCGACTGGCTTCGCCATCGCAGCATCTCGCCCAGCCTGGAACTGGTCCGAAAGCCGGCTGGATCCCAGCTTTCGCTGGGGTGACGAGTGAGGGGGCGGCAGCGTGTCCTATTGCATCGCAATATATGTACATATCGTAGAATGCATCGGCTTACATCGGATCCAGATAATCGCTGTACCACAGGCTGCCGAGGGAGATGCCTTCCTCGACCATGTTCGTGATCAGCGGATCGTCGCTGGCGCGGCGGATTGTCGAGAAGCCGTCGGCGCCCTTTTCCAGAATCCAGGTTTCCTCCGGCGACAGGGCGTCGACCAAGATGGGCTGGTGGGTGGTGATGAACAGTTGCGGCGCGTTCTTCTTGCCCGTGGCGTGGGAGCGGAATTCGGTCGCAAGGTCTTGCAGCAGCTTGTGGTAAAGCCCGTTCTCCGGCTCCTCGATGCAGATGAAAGGGGCGGGGTCGGGATCTTCCAGCAGCAGCAGATAGGTGAACAGCTTCAGGGTGCCATCCGACATCTGCTGAACGAAGAAGGGCTTTTCGAAGCCTTCGGCGTAGAAGCGCAGGAGAAGGAATGGGGAATAGCTCCTCGCTCCGACTCGTGGGTTGGCATCTAACTTTTGGTTGATTGGCGCGATCTGATCCTTATGTTCGTCCGCAGGGAGGATCGGGGCGATGCGCGATATCGATCTGCTGCAAATGGCTTTGGGCTTGGTGCCGCCGTGGATGGTGGCGCGTAGCGAATTCGACGCGACCGCTCGTCGTCTCGACATCCATATCGACTTCCCCAAGGGCAGTCGCTTTGCCTGCCCGGTGTGTGGCGGGGCAAATTGCCCAGCCTACGATACCGAGGAAATGACGTGGCGGCATCTCAACTTCTTTCAGCACGAGGCCTACCTGCACGCTCGGGTGCCGCGGGTGACGTGCAAGAGCTGCGGCATCAAACGGGTGGCGGTGCCCGTGGGCGCGGGAGGGAAGCGGCTTCACCTTGCTGTTCGAGGCGCTGGTCATGGCCATGCTGAAGTCCATGCCGGTCGCCGCGGTCGCTCGGATGGTCGGCGAGCATGACACCAGACTGTGGCGGATCATCCACCATTACGTCGAAGAGGCGCGCGGCCGCGCTGATTATTCCGATGTGACCCGTGTTGCCTTCGACGAAACCGCCGCCCGCCGCGGTCATGACTATGTGACCTTGTTTGCCGACCTGGACGGGCGCCGGGTGCTGTTCGTCACCGAGGGCAAGGATGCCGCTACCGTTACGGCCTTTGCCGACGACCTCACCGCCCATGGTGGCGACCCGCAAGCGGTTGCCGAGGTTTGCATCGACATGAGCCAGGCCTTCATCAAGGGCACAGCCGACAGCCTGCCCAAGGCGGAGATCACCTTTGACAGGTTCCATGCCGTCAAGATCATCAACGACGCCGTCGACGAGGTGCGCCGCGCCGAGCAGAAGAGCCGCCCGGAACTGAAAAAGACGCGCTACGTCTGGCTGAAGAATACAAGCAATCTTACCCGGTCCCAGACCGAAGTTCTGGACAGCCTTTCCGGCAGAAACCTCAAGACCGCCCGCGCCTACCGGATCCGTCTGGCCTTCCAGGAATTCTACGATCTGCCGTCACGCGAAGAGGCCGAAATCGTTCTGAAACGCTGGTATTACTGGGCCACCCACAGCCGCTTGCCAGCAATGATCGACGCGGCCAGAACCATCAAGCGCCATTGGGACGGCATCCTCCGCTGGTTCGACACCAAAATCGCCAATGGCTTCATGGAGGGCATCAACAGTCTGGTCCAGGCCGCCAAAGCCAAGGCCCGCGGATACCGCTCAACCCGCAACCTCAAGGCGATCGTCTACCTCATTGCCGGAAAGCTCGAACTCCAGCTACCCACATGAGACAGCGAAGAGCCCGAAGACTTCGCCAATCAACTGCAACTGGCCGCCAACTGGGATGGCCTGATCGACACGCTGTCCGGCGCGACCATCGACTATGCCGATTATGTCGAGACGACGGCGCAGGACACCATCGACGCCTATCGAACTGAGTTGCAGGCCTATCAGGATCTGGCCAGCGCCGGTGGGCTTGAACAGCGCCTACATCATCGCCATCGAGCGCATGCTGGGAATCATCGACGGCAGCGTCGACGACATGACCGAGGCCGAGCTGGCCTATCTGGAAAACATCGCCCTGATCAGCGGCTCCACCGCCCTGCTGGAGCAGGCCGGCATGGATGCCGCCACCGCGCTGGATGTGGTGACGCTGGCGCTGGATACGTTCAAGGCCAGCGCCATCAGCGATTATATCGGCGAAATCAACGGGGCGATCGAGCAGTACCAGGGCAAGAGCTATATCGCCGACTTCCAGACGATGCTCGACACGCTGGACGACTATTATTCCTATGCCGAGGCGATCGGCGGCGGCACCGACGAGCTGGACACGCTGATGTCGGAGGCCATCCAGTCGCTGATCGGCAACGCGGAAAACGCGGCGATCGCCGTCCATGACCTGGCGGCGGCGCATCCCGACTATGTCGATCAGATCTGGGCGGCCTATGACGCGGTGACGGCAACCTCCACCGCCCTGGCCAAGTCAGCCATGCAGACCAGCATCAACGGTCTGGCCAGCGGCACGGCGACCACCCCGGACGACATCCTGACCAATGCCGGGCTGACCAGCGCCGGTCTGGGCGGAGTAGCGGACGTTCTCGCCAGCGTGTTCAACGCTTTGAGCGGCGGTGCCGATGACATCGGCGTGCTGTCGGCCGCGGTCGACTATCTGTTCGGCCATGCCGTCGATACCGGGCTGGCCACCAGTGATCAGGTCGACAGCATCATCAGTGATCTGATCGCGGTGTCGGCCGACTACTGGGACCGGATGCAGGCCCTGACCGACAGCAATGTCGACCTGCTGACCCGCGCCTATGACGGCCTCGGCAACACGCTGGACAGCGCCCTGCTGGCCTTCGATGCCCAGACGGCGGCTGACCGCGCCGACACCGCGGCACTGGGCGGTGACCTGGCCGTGTTCGACGCGGTAACCGCGGTCGAGCGGACCAACACCGCCCTGTCGGCCCTGTCCAGCATTATTTCCGCCCAGATCGACACCGCCCAGGCGCAGATCGACGAGACGGCGACGCTGGTATCGGCGATGGCCGATGTCTCTGACACCATCGACGCGCTCAAGCTGGACGACGCGCTGTCGCCCTCGACCGCCTACGGCCTGTTGCAGGAAGCCCAGGCGCAATATACCGCCGCCTATGCCCAGGCCATCGACGAGAGCCTGTCGGCCGAGCAGCGGGCGACGGCGATGGCCGATGTGCAGACCCTGGTCGCCACCTATCTGGGCTATGCCCATGATTTCTACGGCTCGACGGAAGCCTATGCCGAACTCTATGCCGCGCGCATGGCCGATCTGTCGGCGCTGACCGGCGACGAACTGGCGCAGATGCAGTCCGACAGCGAGTTGCTGCAAGCCCAGGTCGACGAGCTGCAAGCGCTGCAAGATGCCATCACCGCCGGCACGGTCACCACCAGCCTGTCGATCGACGAGCTGCAATCGGCGGTGACCATCTCGCTGGCCGACCTGTCGACGCAGATGGACACTTTGTCTACCGTACTGGCCTCCAGTGGCCTGGCCAGCACGGTGACCACGGCGCTCGGCGCCACCACCACCACGGCGACGGCCGCCGATGCCGCGCTCGACTGGAACGGCTATCTGGCCGCCAACCCGGATGTGGCGGCGGCCGTGGCCGCCGGTTATACCACCGCGGCCGAGCACTACCTGGAATATGGACAGTACGAGGGGCGGACCGTCGAGACGGCGGCCGGCACCGCCATTGCCGGCAGTTTCGACGCTCTGGCCTATCTGGCCAGCAACCCGGATGTCGCCGCAGCCGTCGCTGCCGGTTATACCACCGCTTATGACCACTACGCTACCTGGGGGGCCTCGGAAGGCCGGGCCGCCTATGACACCACCGGCCGGGCCTATGCGGCTGGCGGCATGGTCGGGTCCGCGGCTGGCGGGCTGATCGTCAACGGTACCTATGGGGTCGACAGCGTCGCGGCGATGACCCCGGACGGGGCGGCGCTGTTCGCGGGCGGCGAATACATCATGCCGACCGCCCGGACCGAGCAGTACCTGCCGATCCTGGAGAGCATGCGGGCGGGGACGTGGTCGGCCTATGCCAGCGGCGGCCGGGTCGCGGCCCCGGCCAACGACACGGCCCGTGTCAACACCACCCATCATTGGGGCAGCAGTGGCGACTCGGCCGCCAACGATGTCTGGCCGGCCGGCGTGACCGAGCTGCGACAGGTTCAGGATCGCCAGACGGACGCCATCGAACGCCAGACCGTGGTGCTGGAAGACATCCGCCGCACCCTGGCCGGCACCGCCGACGAGGCCAGCGGCCAGCGGGCCGAAACCAATGAGCTGCTGGCCCGGGCCGTCGATGGTGGCCTGTTGCGTGCCGCTGCCGCCCCCCGCCGCCGGAGGAAATAACCTGATGAAATCCTATTATTACCTGTGGGAACAGGAGGCCCTGGACCTGACCGACCAGCCGGTGACGTTGCGCTTCGGCGAGATCGGCTACAATCACCCCTCGGCCGACGGCTACTACGACGGCCGGATCAGCCAAGCGGCGCTGTTCCAGCGGTCGATCGGTTCCGGTGATGTCGGCGGGTCGAGCGAGCTGAGCTATGGGGTGCTGGTGCTGCTCAACGGCGACGGCGCACTGGATGGGCTGCTCGACCTGGCCATCGACGGCCGGCCGTTCCGGCTGCTGCTGGTCGAGGACGGTGCGGCGATCGACACCGCCCGGCTGGCGCTGTCCGGAGTCGCGGCGCAGATGGTGCCGGCCGGTCAGGACTTCGATGAAATCCATGTCTATCTGCGTGATCCGGGGGTGCTGTTCGACACCTCGCTCCAGACGCGGCTGCTGGGCGGTACGAATGTCGGCGGCACCGGCCTGGACGGCGATGCCGGGCAGGAGGGCGACCCGCACCCGATCGCCTATGGACCGCTGTTCAATGTCGAACCGGTGTGCGTCAACGCCGAACTCGACATCTACGAACTGAACGACACCGCCATCGGCGGGGACATCATCGCCAAGGATGGCGGCGCGCCCTACACCCTGGGCGTGGCCCGCACGGCGGCGGAGATCGCCGATCCCACCAATATCCCGACCGCGGGCCATGTCGATTATTGCCTCGGCGCCGAGGGCCAGCCGGCCTATATCCGCCTGGGCAGCCGGCCGGTCAAGACCCTGACGGTCGACTTCAAGGGCACGGTGCGCAACGGCGTGTTCGTGGAGAGTGCCGCGGATATCCTGCGCGACATCGCCCTCCACCGCGTCGGACTGGCCGCCGACGCCGTCAGCGCCACCGACCTGGCCGCCCTGGACACGCTGGCTCCGGCCGCCGTCGCCCTGTGGATCGACAGCGACCAGACGGCCGCCGACGCCCTGGATGAGGCGGCCGTGTCGGCCGGGGCGTGGTGGGGCTTCGACCGGCTGTCGATGCTGCGGGTGTGGCCGATGGCGGTGCCGGTCGAGGCGGAGGCGGTGCTCAGCATCCGTGATACCGGGCTGGGGGTGACGACCACCGCCGACGATGCGGCGCTGTTGTCCGGTGCGGGCGCGGGCGCCGTCGACTCGGTGGGCTGGGGGCCGATCCCGGCGCATACCGTCAAGGTCTTCTACGATCCCAACCCGACCGAACAGGATGCCGGCGATCTGGTCGGCGCCGACGACCCCGCCCACCCGGAATTGCCCGATCCGGTCGGCGGGGCGACGGTGCGGGCAAGGCTGGCCAAGGACTGGCGCTCGGTGGTCTGGCCGGAAGAGGATGCGGTGAGCGCCGCCATCCGCGCCCGCCACCCGTTGAGCGACCTGATCGAGGTCGAAACCTCTGTCCGCGACCGGGCCGGCGCCGTCGCCCTGGCCGCCCGGCTGGGCCCGCTGCATACCGTGCCGTGGTTCACCCTGACCCTGGCAGTGGCGCTGGATGTCGAGGTGATCGAGCGGCTGGACCTTGGCGTGGTGGTCATGCTGGATGTCGGCCGCTTCGGCCGCCGTCCCATGCGGATCACCTCGCTGAAGCCCGATCTGCGCGGCGGCACCGCCGATGTCGGGCTGCTGGGAGTGCGGCAGGCATGACCGGCTTCACCAACCTGATCATCGGCGTGCCCAGCCATCGCGCGCTGATCCACTGGGAGGGTATCCAGGTGGCGCCGGCCGATACGGCCTGGATCAACGACCCGAAATACCCGATCGGCGCCAATGCCGGCCGCCAGCCGTTCTCCCGGGTGGCGCGGGCGACCGGGACGACGGTGCAGTTTGCCGCCCGCTTTGACACACCGGAGGCGACCCAGCTATCGGCACTGGTACGCCACAACCTGTCCGGCACGGCCCGCGTGCGCCGCCGCTACTATGCCGATACGGCACTGTCGACGCTGCTGTATGACACCGGCACCGTTGAACCCTGGTCCGCCGATGTCTATCCGTTCGATCAATGCGAATGGGAAGACCCGGCATGGTGGGACGGCCGCTATACCCTGACCGAGCGGGCCGGCATGGCCTGGACCTGGCCCACCCTGCTGCCCGAGCTGATCATGCCGGCGGTGGTGGTGACCGATATTTCAGACCCGGAAAACCCGGCCGGCCATGTCGAATTCGGCCTGGATGAACATGCCCGCGGCTGGTTTCCCAGCGTCAACATGGATTACGGGGTCGAGACCGGTTTTGCCTTTCAGACCACCTCCAAACAAGCGCGCGGGGGCCGCAGGATCTACGACCGCCGGCCCAAGGCACGCTTCTGGACGGGCGTGATCGACGGTCTGCCGAAGGACGAGTACTGGAGCAAGGGCTGGGAGATGCTGCGCCAGTACGACCTCGACAGGCCCTTTCTGGTCATCCCCGACCCGGTCGACACCCGGCAATGGCTGCGCCAGGTCGGCATGTACACCTCGGTCGACCCCGGCGCGGCCAAGTGGATCGCCACCAACGACTTTTCGTTTCCGTTCCGTTTTGAAGAGGCGCTCGACTGATGACGAGTTACTGGGAGGTTGACGGAGTCACCTATTCGGACGGCCCCTCGGATGAGGGCACCGGCATCCGCCATCTGGCCAATCGCGGCTTCAACCAACATCTGGTGCCGATGTGCGCCGCCCTGGGGGCGAAGGCGGTGCAGACCGTGCAGGCGGCAGCGGCAGCGGCCCTCGACTCCGCCGCGGCGGCCATGAGCGCCGGCCAGGCCTCGGACAGCGCGCTCTCGGCTCAGACCGCGCAAGGGGCGGCGGAGACGGCGCGGGATGTGGCAGCGGCATGGGCGGAGGCCGCGGAGGATGTGCCGGTCGAAGTCGGGCCCGATCGCTTCTCGGCGCGGCACTGGGCAGCCAAGACGCTCGCCTATGCCCAAGCGGCCTTGGCGACAGTCGGTGGCCTCAAGGTCACCATCGCCGACACAACGCCGTCGCCGCTCGCCAGCAAGCTGGCAGTCGGGACGTCCCTGACGGCGACGATCGCCAATCCGGGTGCCGCCGAGCAACTGGTGATCAATGCTCGGCTGGCGTCGAAAGCCGCGGCCCTGGAGGGCGTGAATGCTGAAGATCTGATGACCCCGGCGACGACGGCGCCGGTCGCCGCGGCGGCGGCGGCCGCCGTGTGGGCGCAGACATTGATCGTCGACGTGACCGCCGATGCGGCGCTGGTGGCGGGCCGAACCTACCGTCTGCGCGGTGCCGTCGCGCTGACCTTGACCCTGCCGGCGACGCCGGCCGAGGGCGACGAGGTGAGGCTGCTGTGTGTCACGGCGGGCCATGTGCTGACCCGCAACGGCGGCACCATCATGGGTCTCGGCGAAGACATGACCCTCGATCTGCTCGGTCTCCCCGTGCGCGTCTGGTTTGATGGCATCACCTGGAGGCTATTTTAATATGTCGAACGCTTCGCAATTCCTGGCGGGGAACGCGCCGGACCTCGGCCTGATGTCGGTCCCGGCCCGCGCGGCCATCACGGCGGGTGATCTGGTCGTTTTTCGCGAGTCGGGCGGGGTGACGCCCTATGACCCGACGCTCGGGCTGTCCAGCGAGATCAGCAACACGCTGGGGAGCAAGACCCTGCTGGCGCCGTCCCTCGCGCCCGGTGGTGCCAATTATATCATGCGGACCATCGGCCCCGCCGCCGCGCTGCTGAGCAACGGCAATGTCGTGACCTGCTACAGCGGCAACGGCACCACCGCGACCACCAACCTCAATTTCCGCATTACCAACAAGGTCGGCGGCGTCATCGTGCCGCAGACGGTGGCGCTGGCGGCGACGGGTGTTTACCCCCACTCGGTCTATGCGACCAGCACTGGCTTCGTGATCCTGTTCGGGAACGTCTCGAACACGCTGGCGATGACGGTGTACAGCAACGCCGGGGCTCAAGTTCTGGCGGCCACCGATATCATCAGCGACGCGGCAAGCCACACCGACCAAGCCACATTCACCGGCTGCCTGCTGGCCAACGGCAATCTGGCGATCGCCTATAGGAGGGTGACCTCCAATGACTGCGTGCTCAAAGTGTTCAGTCAGGCGGCGGCACAGGTCGGCGCTACCATCACCGTCGCGGCCGGGGCCTCGCCCACATTCCAGGCGATGGCGCAGGCGCCGGTCTCTGGCGACATCGTCTTGAGCTATTTCGCCACCTCGTATCGCGTGGCGCGCTACACAGCAGCCGGCGCCCAGGTCGGCAGTGTGCTGGCGTTCGGGCCAAATAGCGGCGTCTTTGCCGGGGCGGCCTGGACGAAGCACTGTCTGGCGGTCTTTTCCGACGACCGCGTCGCGGTGATGCATGCCGACAGTACATCCACCTCGTCGCCGGCCCTGACCTTCCTCTCCGCGACGAATACGGCGGTGACCACGATCACGGCCGCCATGCTCGGCAGCATCGCCTACAGCAGCAGCTTTCCGGTGATCGGATGCGACGGCACAACACTGTACTTCCACCAACAGACCACGAATGCGGCCTATACCGCCGGGACATGGCGTTCGGACGGCGGCGGCCGGACCGCGCCGGCCTCTTTTGCCTGCACCGCGCTGTCCAGCAGCTCATGGGCTCCTGGCAACTACGGCTATGCGCGGCTGCTGCCGTTGGGGGCGGCAGGGTTCGCCCTGCTGTTCATGGGAAATACAGGAGGCCCCACCTATGCGGCGCAGACCCTGTATATCCCCGCCGACCGCAATAGCGCCGACACCTCCGTGGTTACCCTGCACGCGGACAGCGCTGTGGCCCGCGCCGGCTCCATCGCCCTCCCGGTGGCGGAGGGCGTCGTGTACATCGCCTACGCCGCCGGCATATCCGCTGTCTATACCGACCCTTCCGCCGCCGTCTTCGCCTTTCCCCGCGCCGCCATCTTCGGTGTGGCGCAGGAGTCGGCCGCCGCCGGTGATCTCGTCACCGTTGCCACCAAAGGAACTTTCACCCTGCCCGCCGCGCAGCAAGGCGGTATCTCAACCAATTTCGACGGCCGCGCCTATGGCATCGCCGGCAACAAAGGCACCTTGGCCGGGGCTTCGATCGTATTGCTCGGCCTCACCGGTTAAAGGGGGATCATCCATGCATAATCTGACCGACACCACTACCGGCGCCGTCGTCGCCACGGCTGACGCGCCCTGGACCTGGGATGCTGCCGGGCCAGGATGGCGTTCCGGCGGCCATCTGGTGATGGATGCGGGGCGGGCCTATGCGGCGCAGCCGGTCGCGCCGTTCCTCACCGTGACCGAGTTCATCGACCTGTTCACAGTGCCGGAAGAGGCGGCCATTTCCGCCAGCGCCGATCAGATGGTGAAGGTGTTCTACGGCCGCATCCGTGACCCGCACCGCCAAGTGGTGCATCTCGATAACCCGCTCGTGATCACTGGTGTCGGACACTGCCAGGCGGCCGGCCTGCTCACCGCCGAGCGCGCCGCCGCCATTCTTGCCGGCCAGCCGCCGGTATAGGGTTCGCGAGACAGGACCGCCGGCCAACCGGCCGGCGGGGGATGGGCGCGTCAACGCCCAGAGCCGCGGGAATAGAGCCCCGCATGACCAGATCAGGCCGAAACCCGGCCATCCCGCCTTCCCCCAGCTGGGGCGGGATTACCTTGGATCAAATTGTCGATGGAGTCCATCCGTTGCGGTTGCGGAAAACTGTTGTGTCGCGGAACATACCAGCATATTCAGATCAAGTGTCCCCGCTGCGGGACACTGAACGATTTGAGGGCCGCGAGCCCCTTACCCGAGCGCCACAGAGCGCCCGAGCAGGAGGCTCCGCATGGCCCGCAGGCCAGCACATCACCCGCCCATGGCGGGACACATCCACCGACCGACATCCGATGATCCGGGCTATCTCTACGCGGGCGGCTCGGTTGGCGGCTTCGGCTGCCGCGACTTCTACGTCGCCCAGCTGCCACGGCCCCAGGCCGTCGACATCATCCGCCGGAACCACTACAGCCGCCGTGTGGTCAACAACAGCTATGTCCACCTGGGCGTCTACCTCGGTGGCGCCCTGGTCGGCGTGCTGCAATTCGGCTACGCCCTCAACCCGCACCGGGCCTCCTTCGTCGTCGCCAACACCGGCACGATGGAATACCTGGAACTCAACCGGATGTGGATGGACGACAGCGCCCCGCGCAACAGCGAAAGCCGGGCGATCGCCTACGCCGTGCGCTACATCAAGCGCGCCCTTCCACAGGTGCGCTGGATTCAATCCTACGCCGATGAACGCTGCGGGCGCTGGGGTGTGGTCTATCAGGCTGCCAACTTCCTGTATGTTGGCAGCCACACCACCGAGTTCTACGAGCTGGACGGCGAGACCTATCATAAGCTGCTGCTCACCGCGCACCGCAAATCCGGCACCCGCGGCCCGTACCTCCAGGCCAATCTCGACCGCGCGGTACGCCGAAAGCTCCGCCAATTCCGGTACGTCTTCTTCGTCAAACCGAAATACCTCCGCGACCTCCGCCTCAAGGTCCAGCCCTACCCGAAACCTCCGCCGGAAGAGTGACGATACCGGGGCACGCGGAACTTCTTCCGCGTGCCAATTCACGCGGCAATCCGTGCCAAACCGCGCGGCGCGCTACAGACGCCTGATCCGCCGCATCAGAAGACCCCGACTGGCTTCGCCATCGCAGCATCTTGCCCAGCCTGGAACTGGTCCGAAAGCCGGCTGGATCCCAGCTTTCGCTGGGATGACGAGTTATTCTATAATTCGCATTTGCAACATATGTACATACCGTAGCGCTTTCGCGGGGGTGACGAACAATGCATTTGAATCATTTTTAGCTTTTTATCAGCCCTTGTGTGTTCACCGGGCGCGTTCCGCGCTCAGGTGCGACCGCAATGGCGGCTGCGTGATCCAACCGGATCGGATCACGCGCCGACAACCGGCCGTCCGGCCCGGAAATGACCGTGACGGACGGCGTCGTGGCCATGCTATGTTCGGCGCCTCTTGTCCCTCTGGTTGAGACCACCCATGACCGCCGTCACCCCGATCCCCGCCGCCGATCCGACCGCACGCAATATCGTGTTTCTGTCGCTCGCTCTCGCCCTGGGCATGTCATCGGGATCGCTGGTGGTGGCAAGCGCCGGCATCGTCGGCCATGGCATGATCGCCGATGATCACTGGGCCACCTTGCCGGTCGCCTGCTACTACCTGGCCGGCATGCTCACCGCCCTGCCCGCCTCGCTGGCCATGCGCCGGCTGGGGCGCAAGGGCGGATTCATGATGGGGCTGGCGGTCGGCGCGGTGGGGGCGCTGGTGTCCGGCGGCGGCGTGGTGTGGCAAAGCTTTCCGGTGTTCTGCGGCGGCATCCTGCTGCTCGGCTCGGCCAATGCCTTCGTCCCCTATTACCGGCTGGCGGCCACCGACACCGCGGCGCCGGCGTTCCGCTCCACGGCCATTTCCCTGGTGATGGCCGGTGGCGTGCTGTCGGCCTTCATCGGTCCCACCCTGGCCCGACTGGGCAAGGATGCGCTGGAGCTGCATCCTTTCGCCGGCACCTTCCTGTCGCTGCTGCTGCCCCAGGCCCTGGCCCTGCTGATGATCATGGCCCTGCGCATTCCGCCCGGTGCCGTCCAGCGGACCACGGCCGGCCGGCCGTTGTGGCAGATCGTCCGCCAGCCGAGTTTCCTGGCGGCGGTGTCGGCCAGCGGCGTCGGCTATGGCCTGATGAGTCTGCTGATGGTGTCGACTCCGCTGGCGGTGATGGGCTGCGGCTACAGCTTCGCCGATGCCACCATGGTCATCCAATGGCACATCGTCGGCATGTATATTCCGGCCTTTTTCACCGGTCAGGTCATCCGCCGCATCGGCGAAGTTCCGGTGATCCTGACCGGCCTGCTGTGCTACGGCCTGACCGTCGCCATCGGTGGCGCCGGTACCGAGCTTTACGGCAATTTCACGGTGGCGCTGGTGCTGCTGGGGATCGGCTGGAATTTCCTCTACGTCGCCGGCTCGTCGCTGCTGACCCGCAGCTACCGGCCCGAGGAAAAGGCCCGCGTCGAGGGCCTGCATGACATGATCGTGTTCTCGGCCGTTGCTCTGGCCGCCGCGGTGTCGGGCAGCCTGTACTTCTCGGTCGGCTGGCAGACCCTCACCCTGCTGATGCTGCCGCCCCTGGTCATCGTCCTGGCGACCACGGCGCCGCTGATGCGGCGCCGCGTCGTGTGATCAGACGCCCTCTGACCGGCCGGCGCGCGGGTCCAGCGCATCCTGCAAACCGTCACCGAGGAAGTTGAAGCACAGCACGGTGACGAAGATCATCGCTCCCGGCCACACCGCCAGCGCCGGAGCCGACCAGATCAGATCGAGGGCCCCGGTCAGCATATTGCCCCAACTGGGCAATGGCGGCTGCACCCCCAGGCCGAGAAACGACAGCGCGCTTTCCAGCAGAATGATATGGCCGATTGACAGGGTGGTGGCGACGATGATCGGCGAGGCGACGTTGGGCAGGACATGGCGCAGCATGATCCGCCGCGGCCCGACGCCGGTGGCCTGGGCGGCGCGGATATACAGTTCCTCGCGCACCGACAGGGTAGCGGCGCGGACCAGCCGGGCGACGGTGGTCCAGCCGACCAGACCGATGATGACGACGATGCGCAGCAACCCGGCGCCTTCGCCCCGTAACAGATCGGCGGACAGGCCGAGCTTGGCCGGATCGACCGCCGCCAGGACGATCAGCAGCGGCAGCAGCGGCAAAGCGATAACGCCGTCGGTCAGGCGCATCAGCACCGCGTCGAGCGCTCCTCCCAGGTAACCGGCCAGCAGCCCGACGGCACTGCCGATCAGCGCCGCCACCGCCGCCGTCGCCAGGGCCACCGTCAACGATACCTGACCGCCGCGCAGCAACCGGGCCAGCACGTCGCGGCCCAACTCGTCGGTGCCCAGCGGATGGGCGGCCGAGGGCGGGGCCATCCGGTCAAGCAGCGACACCGCCGCCGCATCGACCCCCAACCCCGCTTCCAGCAGCGGAGCGGCGACGGCGGCAAGGCCGATCGCTACCAGCACCGTCAGACTGGCGACCGCCAGGCGATGTCGGGCGAAACGGCGCAGCGCCGATCCCAAAGGCGAGTCACGGCGGACGATGCTCACGTATTGTTTCCCCGTGCGGTTCGATCGCCTGATGAGCTGCCTCCTTTGAACTAGGATGTCAAGGCGAGGAGCCGAAACGGCAAGCCTGACCAACGGTTCGATGCGGCGAATCGGCGGCCGGCGCATGATGCGCCCAGTGCAACGGTCGTCCAATGGAGAATGGGGGCGGCATGGCAGAGCTGGCTCGGATGTGGCGGTGTCGCCGCGGCGTAACCTCAATCGAATATGCGATCCTGGCAGCCATCATGGTGGTGATGCTGGTCGGTGTCCTGGAAGTGCTCGGCCCTGCCGTGGCCGACAGATGGTCCAGCCTGTCGACGTCCGTAACGTCGGCTTCGGGCGGCGGACAATAGAGTGCCGTGCGTCAAATGTGACGCATGCGACCAGCCGCCATTGAGGCGGCGGCCAAGCGCAGAGCGCGCCCGGCGAGGGCAGTTTTTTATTACGAGGCGACGATGAACCACGTCCTGACAGAACGGAGCAGCCTGATCGTCGTCGGCGCCGCTGTGGCGGTGGCGGCCCTGGTGCTGCTCCATGGCCCGGTCGACTTCCGCGCGCTGGAGGTGGTGACCGCCCTGGTCGGCCTGGGCGGCGCCTCGGCGGTGCTGATCCGCCAGGCCCAACGCGAGGCCAAGGAAGCGTCGCTGCGCCGCGAACAATTGATCGAAGCAGTCGAAGCGGTCACCGAGGGCTTCGTACTGTTCGACGCCCAGGGCAAGCTGATCGTCTGCAACAGCCGCTATCGCGCGGCGTATCCGATGCTGGCCGACGCGCTGGTCGAAGGCGCCACCTTCTCGGACATCCTGCACCGGGCAGCCGAACGCCGCGGCCAGACCGGAACGCCCGAGCAACTGGCCCACTGGGTCGAAATCCGGGTCAAGCGCCACCTGACCACCGGCAAGCCGCCCATTCTCCAACTGTCCGACGGCTGCTGGTACCGCATCAGCGAGCACAGCACCCCCAGCGGCGGCACCGTCAAGCTGTTGACCGATGTCAGCGAACTGAAAGTTCAGGATTTGAAGGAAAGTGGTGGGCGGTGACGGGATCGAACCGCCGACATCCTGCGTGTAAAGCAGGCGCTCTGCCAGCTGAGCTAACCGCCCGTGGCGGGAAACCTAAGGGGTTCGACGGCATCTGGCAAGCGCGGAAAGTTGCCGGAACAGGGCAATCGTCGGACCTGCGGCCATTGAGGCGCCCGGAGAGGGCGCTCAGCGGGAGGATATCGAACAGGGTCTACCGCGCTCCCGGGCGTCGGTCGAGCAGATGGGCGAAGCGCATCACCTGGAGGGTAGGATAGACCTTGAGATCCTGCACGACCGGAAGGTTGATGATGTAGGAGAAGCGCGGCAGCGTTTCGATCGGCACGACTCCGGGGACGACCTCGCCGCGCAGAATCTGCATGGCCTTGAGGGCGGTGAACTGGCCCAGCAGGTAGAGCGGCGGCATCAGCCCGGCCATGCAGCCGGCATCCATATGGGTTTCAAGAGCACAGAAGGTCGGCAGGCCGAGTCGGGCTGCCTCGCTGTAATAGTGTTTCAGATGCGCATTCAGCGCCGTCTGCGGAATGGTGTACAGAATATCCGGCCGCTTGGCGGCGATGCTTTCCAGCGTTCGCGTCAGCATTTCAGGGGTCAGCGCCGTTCGCTCGGCGGGCAAGCCGACGGTCTCCAACTCGAGATTCGGGGACTTGGCGACCTCGGCACGCAACGTGTCGATGCGCCGCACATTGCTTTCTTCCTTGGCGTCGTACAGCGCGACCAGCCGCTTGATCGGACGGTAGGCCAGGATGCCGCGCAACAGCACGTCCTCACCCAGCACATGGATCGTGCCGGTATAATTGCGTCCCGAGACGATCTGTGCGCCCTCGGCCGGACTGGCCGCCAGTTCGGCGCCCACCGGGTCGGACACAAAGGTGAACACCACCGGAATGTCGGTCAGGTGACGTTCCGCATCGCGGTCGGTCAGGGTACCGAGCAGGCCCGTGGCCATGATGGTGGTCTGAGTGAACACCAGATCGGGGCGCTCCGCCTTGAGGCGCTGGACCATTTCGGGCAGCCGCCTGGCATCCCCGTCCAGAGTATAGGACACAAAATCAACCGGCCGCCCCGCCGACGCCATCAGGTAATCCCGGAAACCGCGGATGCTTTCATATTTTTGCGAAGCGAGCGTGAGGATGACGACACGCAATGGCGTCGCGCCGGCCGCCGCCGGAGCGGCCGACGCGCCCGGCATCATCTGCAACAGCAGCAGCAGTCCCGTCACCAAGGCCCGATAGGCCAGCTTTCGCCTTCGCATTCCTGTGTTCCCATTGGCCGCGCATCGAGAATAAGTGTTCCATCGCCTGGACGCCACCGACAAATCCTTGAAGGACGTGCAATCAGAGAGCAAGATCGGGGCATCGAGCTTGGAGGGGAGGGCGGCGGAGCATCCGTTTGACCGATGCCGGTGTAATGCCGTGCAGAACGTGAAAGATGTTTGCTCGCTATTGCCGAATAGTGGCTGATGAAGCTGGTCGTAAGAATTATCCTGGCACTGGCTCTGGTCAATTCCGTTGCCGTCGGAATTGGTGTGGTGATTCTGCTGGCCCGTTACGAAAGTATGGTTTCTGATCTGCAAGTATCGCGGGTCGCCGTCACCGCGGCGGCCGTCAAGAATACCATCGAATCCCAGTTGGCGCTCGGCCTGCAACTACAGGACGCCCATGATACCGTCAGTGTCATCGCCCGTGCCGCCAAGCGCGACCCCGACCTTGACGCGATCATGGTTTATGACCCCGATGGCCGTGTGCTGTTCGCCAACCGCGAAGCCCTGCAGGGCGGCATCGCCCCACCGCAGGCGGTGGCTTTGCTGCGCGGCGGCAATGGCGGCAAGCAGGTCAGTTGGCGCGACGACAGCTTTGGCCTGATGGCGGTGCCGCTGATCAGCAGCTTTGGAGTCCCGGCCGGCGGACTGGTGCTGCGCTTTTCGCGCGCCGCCCCCATCCGGGCCCTGGAAAGTGCGACCGAACAGCTGATCAGCCGGGCGGTCTTCGTTCTGCTGGGCAGTATCACACTGCTGGGTGGCGCTGCTTATCTGACCTTCCGGCCACTGATGCGACTCGCTCGCGAGGCTACCGCCGGGCTGGAAGCCATGACCCAGGACGACATGGTGATCAGCCTGCCCAGCGGCGGTTGGCTGGCCCGCGAACTACAGACCTTCGAGCAGGATGCGCGACTGGCGCTGACGGAAATCAAACAGGCTGAAATTCGCTTGGAGAGCCAATCCAGATGATTCTCGGCCCCATCAAGCCGCCGCGGGATGAACTGCAATCCCTTATCGTCCGCCTGGGTGTCACCGCCGCGGTGGTGCTGTTGCTGGCGCTGTCGGCGGTGGCGGTGTCGGCCCTGTGGGTGTTCGATCGCGACATCCAGCCGGAATTGCTGCGCAAGGTGGATACGCTGGGCGATGCGCTGGAAGGTGACCTTCAACGGGTGGTCGATGCCCGCATTCCCTTGGCGGAACTGCTGGGCCTGTCCGCCTTTTTTGACGATGCGGTCCGCGATAATGACGAACTCAGCTATGTCGCCCTGACCGATGCGCGCGGCCGGCTGATCGCCGCCAGTTCCGGCCTGGCGCATGCGCTGGGCCACGGCTCCAGTGGTGTCGGTGTCGGCGGCGGGGGCAGCGCTGCCCTGCCGCATGATGCGATGCCTGTTTCCGAACGGCTGCGGGCCGTCGACCGCATCACTGCGGAAGTCGATACCTTCATACCCGTCGGCCATTATCTCGACCTTGGCAGTCTGATCAAGGCGAGGGACGGCACGGTCATGGCCATCCTGCATCTCGGCGTGCCCGACACCCTGGTGGCACGGCGACTGAAAGACATCATCGCCGATGTCGGCGTATCGCTGTTCGTCGCCATCGTCATCACTCTGGAAGTGCTCAGCGTGCTGATGGCGTTGCTGGTCCGCCGACCGCTGGCCCAGTTGCGCTGGGTGTTCAGCCAGCGCGTCGTCAACGGCAATGGAACGGGAGCACCACGCCATGAGCTGGACCGGTTGGTGGCGGCGGCGGAAGGGCTGATCCGTCACATCCAGGAACGGGCGGCCCGGGTTTCGCTTGAAGGCGGCGGCTCGTTCGCCTCTTCGTCCGTTGCCGTCGAACGGCCCACCCTGCGGCGGCCGGAATGGGTGCATATCCGCCTGCCGCTGTTCGTCTACCTGCTGGGCGTCGAGTTGGTACGATCCTATCTGGTCATCTACATTACCCAGTTCTATGAGCCGATGCCGGGGCTCAGCCGCGAGGTGGTGATCTCACTGCCGGCCATTTCGTGGTGTCTGGCAGTGTTCCTGGCGACACCGCTGGCCGTCGCCCTGGGCCGCCGGTTCAGCGCCCGCACCCTGTTCGTCATAGGCTGCATCCCCACCATCATCGCCTCGGTGCTGATGGCCGTGGCCCAGGACATGACCGATCTGATTCTGCTGCGTGCGCTGATCGGCCTGGGGACCGGTACCGTCACCTTCTCGGCCATCGTCTACATCACCGAAAACGCGCCCGAAGGCGAACTGGCCCGCGGCATGGCCACCTATGTGGGAGCCAGCATGGCCGGTGGCCTGGGCGGCACCGCGTTCGGCGCCATCCTGGCCGACCGCATCGGTTTCCGTCCGACCTTCGACGTGATCGCCGTCGTCGTCGCCCTGTCGGCGCTGGTCGCCTGGTTCATGCTGCCGGCCGACAAGCTGATCCACGTCGACAAGGCCAAGGCCAAGGTGACGTGGCGACAGATGGCTTCGGTGGTGTTCGACCGTCAGGTGCTGTCGCTGTCGCTGCTGTCCACCCTGCCGACTCGCATCATCCTGTACGGGGCCTTCACCTTCCTGCTGCCCCTGCTGCTGACCGGCATGGGCATCGGCCAGAGCACCATCGGCCAGATCATGATGTGCTATTTCGTCGCCATGGTCGTGCTGTCGCCGGTTATTTCGGCCCAGGCCGACCGCTTCAACTGCCATCTGCAACTGCTGATCGCCGGCGGCATCGTCTCCGGGCTGGCGGCGATGATGGTGGGCAACGGCGGTGACGGCTGGGAAGTGCTGGCCGGGGTGATCCTGATCGGCATCGGCCAAGCCATGGTGACCACCACTCAGTTCTCGGTGATCCCCAGCCTGATGGCCAAGCAGTGCGCCCGCTTCGGTCAGGCGTCGGTCACCTCGACCGTTCGCACCATGGAACGGTTCGCCGCTCTGATCGGCCCGACCCTGATGTCGGTCGCCTCGGGGATTTACGGCCTGGGCGGTGCCATCTGGTGGCTGGGCATCGGCACCCTGGTGGCCACCGCCATCCTCTGGCTGATGCAGCCTCACAAGCGGGTGGCGCGGGCGGAAATCGCGTAAGGCGACGACCGGAAATAACAGATGCCACTCATGATGATCCCTGATGGGGCATGACATAGAACCACCAAGAGCACAAAGGGCGCAAAGGATAGCACCAAGACAGCGCACCGGATTGATTGTTCCTTGGCGTCTTCCTTGGTGTCCTTTGTGCCCTTGGTGGCTTTTCTTGATACGGCGCGGTCTCTGACCGGAGGCAACGATCGCCTCTCCCCTACCCCTGCTCCGTATCCATCTGGCCCAGGCGGAGCAGGATTTCCACCAGCCCGCCTTCCTGAACCGTCAGCGCCGCTTCGCCGATATCGACCCAGCGCAGGCGACGCAGGCCCTTTTCCGGCCACACCTGCAACTGTTCGTGGACATGCAGCAGGAACACCTCGACCTCGCAGGCCGCGGCCTTCGCCGGCATGTCGCGCTTGCGGAACTGGTAACAGCCAAGTGGTCGGCGATGGATGTCGCCGACCACGCCGGCCTCCTCATAGGCCTCACGCGCGGCCGAGTCCGCAGAGGTCAGGCCCTTGCCGATGCCGCCCTTGGGAAACAGCCAGCGCCAGCCGCCGCGGTTGGTCACCATCAGCACCTCCATCCCCGCCGCGGTCAGGCGGTAGGGGATGGCGGCGCTTTGCTGGCAGGGGGCGGCACTGCGAGGCGGCATGACGATCCGGTCGTTTTCCGTCAGCCGAGCGGATAGCTGACCAGACCATCGGCCAGCTTGGGCTCGAACCATGTGGACTTGGGCGGCATGACCTGGCCGGCGTCGGCCACCGCAACAAGGTCTTCCATGGTGGTGGCGAACATGGCGAAAGCCGCCGCCATTTCCCCCGAGTCGACGCGCTTTTCCAGCTCGCCCAGGCCGCGCTTGCCGCCGACGAAGTCGACGCGCTTGTCCTTGCGCAGATCCTTGATGCCAAGGATCGGGTCGAGCAGCCGGTCGGTCAACAGGCTGACGTCGAGCCGCGCCACCGGATCGGCGGGAGCGGCGTTCTTCACGGTCAGGCGGTACCACTGGCCCGGCAGATACAGGCCGATCTGGCGCGGTGCCGTCGGCCGGACCTGGCTGGAGGCCGCTTCGACGGTGAAGTCTTCATCCAGCGCGCTCAGGAACGCCTCGCGCGACAGCCCATTAAGATCGCGGACCACGCGGTTGTAGTCGAAGATCTTCATTTCATTGATGGGGAAGGTCACCACCAGGAACGACTCGTAGGATTCGTCGCCGCGGGCATCCGCAGTGGACTGACGGCGCATGCCGGCAACGCGCGAGGCGGCGGCCGAGCGATGATGTCCATCGGCGATGTAGATGGCCGGCATCGACTCGAAGGCGGCGGTGATGCGGGCGATGGTGGCGTCGTCCTCGATCACCCAGATTTCATGGCGGATACCGTCGGCGGCGGTCACCGCATAGGCCGGAGCGGTCGCGACGGCGGCGGCGGTTGCCGCGGCCAGATCGGGATGCTGGTGATGGGCCAGCAGGACCGGGCCGGTCTGGGCGTTGGTCACGTCGATCTGACGGACGCGGTCATCCTCTTTATCGGGGCGGGTGAATTCGTGCTTGCGGATGCGGTTGATGTCATAGGCCGCCACCGAGCCGCCACCGACCAGACCGGTCTGCACATGCTCGCCCATGGTCAGGCGATAGACCGAGTAGCACGGCTTGGCGTCGCGGCGCAGCACGCCGGCGGTGATCATCTTGCCGAGGTTTTCCGCCGCCATGGCATAGACCCGCGGGTCGTAGGGATCGGTGCCGTCGGGCAGATCAATCTCAGCCTTGGAGATATGCAGAAAACTCCAGGGCTTGCCGTCGGCCTGTTCGCGAGCTTCCTCGCTGGACAGCACGTCATAGGGCGGCGCCGCCACTTCGGCGGCACGATCGGGAGCCGGACGCAGGGCGGCGAAAGGACGAAGCAGCGGCACGGACACGGAAACGCTCCTCTGGCGATGGGGCCAAGTCGATTTTGCAGGGGTCAACGGACCTTCGGGTGTTTAGACCAGCCGGCGCGCGCATTCAATCAGTCACTTGCATGGAGGGCTGGTCTCCGCCTATGAGAGGCGAGCCTTGCCACTACCCGGACGACCAGCGCGTGGACCACGTCTTGACCCTGATCGCCGGAGAGCCGACGATCCCGTTGGAAGCCGCCATCGTCGCTCGAGTGCGCGAGGCGCTTGACGCCCTGGGCGCCGACACTGACCGGCCGGTCTGGCTGTCGCCCGGCCGGGCCTGCGACATCCCCTTTGCCGATCTCAGCCCCTGCCAGGCCGATGCCGCCGCCCGCGTCTGGATCGGCGAGCGGGTCGACGTGGTGGCCCAGCCGAGTGCCGACCGCCGCAAGCGCCTGCTGGTGTCCGACATGGACTCGACCATGGTCACCGCCGAGACCCTGGACGAACTGGCCGACCATGCCGGCCTGAGGGAGCCCATCGCCGCCATCACCGCCCGGGCCATGAACGGCGAGATTGATTTCGTCCAGTCCCTGACCGAGCGCGTCGCCCTGCTGAAGGGCCTGCCGGCCAGCGCCATCGACCACACCCTGAGCCGGATCGAGACCATGCCCGGCGCGGCGACCCTGGTACGCACCATGCGCGCTCACGGCGCCCATACGGTGCTGGTATCGGGCGGCTTCCGACCGTTCACCGAACAGGTACGGGCATGGTGCGGCTTCCATGAGGACCGCGGCAATGATGTCGAGATCATTGACGGCCAACTGACCGGCCGGCTGGTTCCCCCGGTGATCGACGCCAAGGGCAAGCTGGCGACGCTGATCGCCATTGCCGGGCAGCGAGCCATTCCCCTGACCTGCGCCCTGACCGTGGGCGATGGCGCCAACGACCTGGACATGATCCAGGCGGCCGGCCTGGGCGTCGCCTATCGCGCCAAACCGCGGGTGGCCGCCCAGTCCCGCGCCCGCATTGATCACGGCGACCTGACGGCGCTGCTGTACCTGCAAGGCTATCGCGACGAGGAAATGGTGGTCGGGGATCGAAGTTAAACGGCTGATAAAATGTGACGCATGGCGCGACCAGCGGCCATTGCGGCCGCGGCCAAACGCGCCCGGCGAGGGCTGAACAAGTGGAGCGTTTTCCGACTTGCTCGGAAAACGCTCCGGCGCGGAAGGAGGCAGAGTCGGAACAAAGGCGCCCCCGTTCCCGTTGACGGAAAGAACCGCTCGCGACCGCCGTCGAGCCCTGGTCCTGAGGGAGAGTGCACATGGAATACAAGAGTCTGGAGCAAATCAGCGATCTGGCCGAGATCCGGGCCGATCTGGCGCCCCATCCGACCCTCACTCACCGCGAGCGCCTGTTGCGCTGGGCCGAGGTGCTGCAACGCCATGAGGGGCGGCAACTGCGCTCCCTGATGGGCACCGAATTCGTCAGCCGCGACGAGCGGGCCAAGATGCGGATCGACAACTCACCCCTGACGGTCGCCTTCGAAGATCCGATTCTGCGCGCCGATGGCCTGAGCGGTGACCGATTCGGCGATGCCGTCAGCTATTTCGGCATCGGTGAGAACGATGCCCATAATCTGGTGTGCTACTGCCGGCATGGCCGCACCATGATGGCCGAGGCGGTCGCCCGCGACGTCCGCACCCTGGCGACCTATCAGGCGATCGCCGATTTCGTCACCACCCGAACCGTGGTAGCCGGCGCTTCGCTGCTGGCGGCGGCAGCCATGGCGGCTACCTTCCTGTGAGACGGGCCCGGGGAGCGCGGAAGTATTGTCCGCGCTCCCCGGGCCGCGTTCAGTGGCATCGAACCTGACGCTCCGCGGTGTCCAGGGCGGTACAGACCTGTTACCTAGGGACAGATGCCACGCTCTGCTGTACAACTCCGTCATCGCCGCAAGGAGTGTCGCAGCATGAATCCCGCGCAACCTCTGGGAACGTTGAGGCTGTCCTTCGCCAAGGATCGGTCCGAGGACGATCTGGCCGCGGCCAGCAGCCTGTCGGCAGTGGCGATCAGCGGGGATGTGCTGTGGCTGGCCGGCGATGAAAGCCGGACGCTGCACGAGGTTCGCGCCAAGGATAACGGATGCTGGGGTGATCATCGGCGCTATCCGCTGTCCGAGCTGTTCCCGGGACAACTGGCGGACGACGGCGAGGCCGATCTGGAAGGGCTGGCGGTCGATGACGGGGCCCTGTGGCTGGTCGGCTCGCACGCGCTGCGGCGGAGTCAGCCCAAGCCATGCGGCAAGGCCAGCGCGCCGCGCGAGTCGCTGGGCCTGAAACCGTCGCAGCCCAACCGGGTGCTGCTCGGCCGCATTGAGATCGCGGCGAATGGTCGGGAACTGGTGGCCGGCTCGGGCCGCTGCCTGCCGATCACCAGCGGCAGGACCATGCTGACCGAGGCCTTGGCCAAGGACGACCTGCTGAAGCCCTTTCTGGCGCTGCCGTCCAAGGACAACGGCCTGGATATCGAAGGTCTGGCGGTGCGCGGCAAGCGGCTGTTCCTCGGCTTGCGCGGACCGGTGCTGCGTGGTTGGGCGCTGATCGTCCACGCCAAATGGAAGATCGACGGCGATGCCCTGGCGCTTGAGGCCGGCAAGGACGATCGCCTGTATCGCCTTCATGCGCTGGACCTGGGCGGCCTGGGCATCCGCGACCTGGCCACCGATCCGAACAGCGATGACCTGTGGATTCTCGCCGGCCCGACCATGGCGCTCGATGGGCCGATGCGGGTGTTCCGCTGGCCGGACGGTCTGTTGGCCAAGGACGAACAATGCGTCGGCGCCGACCGCCTGGAATGGTGCCTTGATCTGCCGGTCGGCCGCAGTGCCGACCATCCCGAAGGCATCGCCCTGATTCACGAAGCCAAAGGAGCACCGCGCCGGTTGCTGGTGGTCTATGACAGCCCGGCAATCGGCCGCGTCGCCGACGATCGTCATTATCAGGCGGATCTGTTCCGGCTGCCCACCCCGTGATACCGGCGAGCGTAATGTTTGACACATGCTCGAACCGGTGCGCCGGTATCCAGCGGCCATTGCGGCCGCGGCGTCGATGAGCCTTCAGGCTCGTCGGTATGAGTCTTGCCGCGGCGGCCGGTGGAGGCTAAATGATGGGCCGATGAAGCGCCGCACCAGAAAAACCACCCCGCCGCAACTGCCGCCCGATCCCGACGCCTTCTGGCGCCGCAAGTCGCTGGCCGAAATGACTCAGGCCGAATGGGAGTCGCTGTGCGACGGCTGCGGCAAGTGCTGCCTGCACAAGCTGGAAGACGAAGATACCGGCGAGATCGTCTATACCAACGTCGCCTGTCGCCTGCTCGACATCGGCGCCTGCCGTTGCAGCCGCTATGTCGACCGGGTCAAGCATGTGCCGGACTGCGTTCAGCTCCATGCCGGCAATGCCGGGGAACTGGTGTGGATGCCGCGGACCTGCGCCTATCGCCTGCTGGCCGAAGGCCGCGACCTGCCGTGGTGGCATCCGCTGGTGTCCGGCGATCCCAACACCGTGCACGAGGCCGGCATCTCGGTGCGCGGCCGGTGCGTGCCGGAGGGCAAGGCCGGCGATCTGTTTGACCATGTGGTCAGCGAATTCGACTGAAGGGTTTTTTCCTGGGAGCGCGGGCGCCTCGCCCGCGCTCCCAGGAACGGATCACTTCTTGGTCGGCAGCCCCTGGGCATAGGCCAGGATGCCGGCGATCATGGCGTCGGGGAAGGCGCGCAGGGGCGGCATGAACTCGCCGGGATGGCCGTTCAGAACGCTGTGCAAGGCCCGCTCCGGCTGTTCGTTGACGACGCGGCCCAACGGCGGCATGGTCCGGACCCGTTTGCCGTCCTTGCCGTGGCAGGTGGCGCACATGGTCTGGAAATGGCCTTCGAAGGCGGTGGCGTCGCCGGCGATCTTGCCGGTCCTGTCGATGAACTTGGCCATCTCGACCTGACCCTTGGCGACGAAATTGGCCAGATCGGACAGATCGCGCGGTGTCAGCAGGCCGTCGTAGCGGTGGGCCTTGTTGGTCAGAACGGCAATGATCTTGGCCGGCTCGGCATTGGCCATGGCGCGGACGCCCTTGATGCCGGTCTGATGGCGGCCCGAAGCGAAGGCGCCATCCTTGCCCAGGTAATCCCAGCCATGGCACTCGCGGCAATTCCAGGTGGCGCGTTCGTCGGCAGCGGCGCTGCCGGTGGGATATGCCGGATGGGTGCCCTGCGGTGCGGCGCGGCCGGTCTCCCGCTGCCAGTTGCCGTACAGCCGGCCGCCGCGGGTGACCGAGGTGATCTGTGAGGTTTCCGGCAGCGATTGCAGGAAGGCCAGTGTCGACAGCACCATCGAATCATCCAGGGCGCGCAACGACGGCATCGAGCCGCCGGCATGTCCATTGAGGATGCTGTGCAGGGTCAGCCACGGGTCCGACCGCGCCAGATCGCCCAGCGGCGGGATATTGGCCATCGCCTGACCGTCGACACCATGGCAGCTTGCGCACACCGTCAGATAGACGGGAGCGGCTGGCTTGGGGTCGGTGGCGACCTTGCCGGTGTTCTGGTCGATCCGGGCCATCAGCGGGCTCTGGCCGCGGGTGACGAACATTGCCAGGTCGGTGAGATCCTGCGGGTCCATCACCTCACCGTAGCCGTGGTGGGAATCACGCAGGATGGCGGTCACCTTGGCCGGCTCGGCGCCGGCCAGTGCGGTGATGCCCTTGATGCCGGTATAGCGCTCGCCCTTGCCGTACTGGCCGGCGACACCGCGATAGTCCCAGCCATGGCATTCGACGCACCGCCAACTGCGCGGGCCGTCATTGGCGGCGGCGCTGCCCAGCGGATAGCTGATATGGCGATCGGCCGGCGGGCGCTCGTCGAGTTCGCGCCACCAGTTGTCATAAAGTCGGCCGCCGCGGGCGACCGCCGACAGGGTTTCGCCGGCGGTGGCGGGCGGCGCTGCCAGCCACAGGGGAGCACCACAGGCAACGGCGATGGCGATGGTGCGAACGATACGCTTCCAGGCAGTCATGCAACCCTCCACATGTCAGGCGCAAGGCCGTCAATCACGCTCGAACCCTTCGGGCAGCTCATGCACCACGCCCTTGTGGCACTGGATGCAATGCTTGCCGTCCTGCATGGCCTGCGGGTGCTTCTGTTTGGGGCGCCGGCCCTGCTGTTCCAGGTCCATCGCCTCGAAATTATGGCAGTTCTTGCATTCGCGCGAACCGCTGGCTTCCATCTTGGCCCAGACGCGCTTGGCCATGTCCATGCGGTGGGCATTGAACTTCTCAGGCGTGTCGATGGTACCGATCAGGGTGTGCCAGACATCCTTGGCCGCAACCACCTTGGCCAGCAGCTTCGGCCCGAATTCCTTCGGCACATGGCAGTCGGCGCAGGATGCGCGCACACCGGTGCGATTGGCGTAATGGATGCTCTTCTTGTATTCCGCCAGGTTGATTTGCATCTCGTGGCAGGAGACGCAGAAATTCATCTTGTTGGTGACGTCGGCGAAGGCGTTGAAGCCCCACACGAACAGGGCGACGAAAAAGCCGCCGACCAGTACGAATACGCCCCAGCCACATTTCTGGCTCGGTTGCAGGAACCACTTGACCAGTTTCACCGTCGCCCCCTTGATGTTCGTCGGCACGTTACCGTGCCGTTTCATACCGATGAGCCTGAAGGCTCATCCATGCCCTCGCCGGGCGCGCTCCGCGCTCAGGTGCGGCCTCAATGGCCGCTGGATACCGGCGCACCGGTTTGAGCATGTGTCAAACATTACGCTCGCCGGTATCAATCGCGATGACGGCTTCCGGTCTGGGACCGGAAGCCGTCATGCACGGTTACGCGCTGATCAACCCCAGCTATCGTGGACGATGTTGTCGTACCAGCTATAGGCATAAGCGACTTCGCGCTTGCGGTCTTCGGCCGAGGCATCCATCGGCGACACGCCGCCCGAGCCCTTGACCTCGACGATCTTGTTCTCGTTGCTGTCGAAGTTGTAGACGCCAGCCACCGAGAAGGCATGATCCTTGCTGGCGAGCGAGTAGCAGGTGTTGATGTAGGACGGCGTCGCCGGCAGCTGGCCCTTCAGCAGGGCGACGATGTTGCGAGCGCACACCTTGGCCTGGCTGTTGGCCGAGTAGCCGGACTTGGGCATGGTGGCCGCGTCCGACGCATCACCCAGCACATGGACGCCGGCAACCTTCTTCGATTCGAAGGTCTGCTTGTTGACCGGGCACCAGGCGCCTTCGGCCAGACCGGCCTCGAACGCGATCTTGCCGGCCTTCTGGGGCGGGATGACGTTGACCACGGCACCCTTGACCTTGTCGAAGTCGGTTTCCACGACCATGCCGGCGACGTCGATTTTGGTCACCTTGCCGCCCTTGGCGGCCGGCACCCACTCGATCAGCGCCTTGTCGGTCTCGAAGCCGTACAGCTTCTTCCACGCCTGAATGAACAGACCCTGCTTGGAGAAGGCGTCCTTGGGGTCGAGGATGATGACCTTGGACTTCGGCTTGTGGTTCTTGAAGTACTCGGCCACCAGGCTGGCGCGCTCGTACGGGCCGGGCGGGCAGCGATAGGGCATGGCGGGAGCGACCATGACGAACACGCCGCCGTCCGGCATGGCTTCAAGCTGCTTGCGCAGCAGGGCGGTCTGCGGGCCGGCCTTCCAGGCGTGCGGCATGGCTTCGATGGCCGACTCGGAGAAGCCTTCCAGGCCGCCATAGTTGAAGTCGATGCCGGGGGCGACGACGCAACGGTCATAGCCGAAGGTCTGACCGCCCTTGGTGGTGACCTTCTTGGCGGCGCCGTCGATGCCGACCACCCAGTCGTTGACGACCTTGATGCCTTCCTTGGCCAGCTTGTCATAGCCGACGGTGATCTGCGCCATGGTGCGATGGCCGCCGATCACTTCATTCGACATGAAGCAGGTGTGATATTCCTTGTTCGCCTCGATCAGGGTGACGTCGAGGGACGGATCATGGCGGCGCAGGTAGCGGGCGCAGGTGGCGCCACCGGGGCCACCGCCGACGATGACCACGCGGGCGCCGGCGGCGCGGGCGATGCTGGGAAAGCCGGTGAGGGCGGAGGCGGCCGCCAGGCCACCGGTCAACTTGATGAAGCTGCGACGATCGGTGCTGAACATTTCGCTCATCTCCCCTGGACTACTTCTGGCTGGCGTAGAAGTTCAGCACGGCCTTGAACCCGGCATCGCCGTGATCCTTGAACAGCTCGTCCATCTTCTGCTTCTTGCGCTTGTCCATTTCGAGCGAGCGCTTGCCGGACTTGAAGTCTTCGACGGCGTAAACCAGATAGTCCAGGCGCTGGCCGGCGAGGACACCGATGCCGTCCGACTTGCGGCCTTCCTTTTCGTGGCAGTTCTCGCAGTACTTGGTCTGCAAAGCCTTGCCCTTTTCGGCCAGGGCGGCATCGAACTTCTGTGCCGAGCGGCCGAACGACTTCTTGTCGAAGTACATGGCCATGGCCTTGAACTCGGTCTCGGTGTAGCCCTTGGCGATACGGGCCATCACCGTCGAGGCGCGCTTGCCCTCGGCGTATTCCTTCATGACCAGGACGAAGTAGTCGACGGTCAGGTTGGCGATGGTCGGCGCACCGCCGACGCTGGTTCCGTCGGTCCCGTGGCAGCCGGCGCAGGGCTCGGCCAGCGTCTGCTCGTCGATGGACTGGGCCAAGGCCGGCACGCTCGCCAGCATGGCGCCGGCGGCGAAGGTGGTCAGAAAGATTCTCCTGACAGATGCAAGCATTAGGTTACTCCCTCCCTGTTGATTCGGGCCATGCCTCGATGCTCTCGACCCGAGGCGTCCACTCTGCGGCGCTCAACCCCGCGCCAACCGCGATCGAACGGGCCGATCGCCGGTCTTTAAGCAAACAAGTCTGTCGGGAGATGGCCGTTATGGCAACAGTATCCGCTCCGCGCCTAAATTCTGCGCAGGTTCGCGAATGCCATTGAGAGCAGGCCGTTCGCATTCGGCCAGCCCTCGTCCCTCCCGTATTTCAGCAACACGTTATTATTACGTAAAACCCTAACAGCCGCCGGGCTGGTTGACAATACCCCTTGAACGGCTCTGCACAGCCAAGTGTAGCCGTGCTGCGGCGCAAGGTGATCAGGCGATTTCTGATGCAGAAGCGAGGTGCTTGCATTTCCTACACAGATCTCTAATGTACCGGAAACAACATATGGCGCCGCCGCGACGCGCGCGCCCAGCAGGGTGGGAGGATGTTAGTCATGGGTGATCTGCCTATCACCACCGTCGTCGGCGGCGCGGCCTTTCTGGCCGGCATGGCGTTCGGGGCGACCGCGCAACGCACCAATTTCTGTACCATGGGCGCTTTGTCCGACATCGTTTTCATGGGCGACTGGCGGCGGTTCCGGTCGTGGATGCTGGCCATCGCCATCGCCATTCTGGCGACCCAGGCGTTGCAGTCGGCAGGGATGATCACCATCGGCAAATCCATCTATCTGACCAAGACCTTCGGCTGGGCCGGGGCCGTGCTGGGCGGGCTGATGTTCGGATTCGGCATGACCATGGCCGGCGGTTGCGGCAACAAGACGCTGGTGCGAATCGGCGGCGGCAATCTGAAATCGGTGATCGTGGCGGTGGTGCTGGGCATCTTCGCCTATATGACCCTGCGCGGTCTGGTCGGCATGGCGCGGGTCAGCTACATCGAGCCGCTGAGCATCGACCTGGGCAAGAAGGGCCTGACCAGCCAGGGCATCGACGAGATGCTGGCCGTCGCCACCGGCCTGGGCCTGGCCACCGCGCGGTGGGTCACCGCTCTGGTGATCGCCGGCGGCCTGATGGTGTTCTGTTTCAAGGATGGCGAGTTCCGCACCTCGCCGCGCGACATGATCGCCGGGGTGGTGATCGGCCTGCTGGTCGCCGCCGGCTGGTACATTACCGGCGTGGTCGGCAATGACGAGTTCGAGCCGGTCGCCCTGACCTCGTTCACCTTCGTCGCGCCGACCGGCGAGGCGATCCAGTACCTGATGACCTTCACCGGCTCGACCATCAATTTCGGTATCGCCGCGGTCGGCGGGGTGATCTTCGGCTCGTTCGTGATGTCGCTGGCCACCAGAAGCTTTCATGTGGAGGCGTTCAGCGACGCTCCCGACATGCTGCGCCATCTGGGCGGTGCCGCGCTGATGGGCGTCGGCGGCGTGCTGGCGCTGGGGTGCACCATCGGCCAGGGCCTGACCGGCGTGTCGACGCTGGCCCTCGGGTCGTGGATCGCCCTCGGCTCGATCCTGGCCGGCGGCTATCTCGGCCTGAAATACCTGGAAGAAGGTTCTTTGTTTGGCGCAGTGCGGGCCGTGTTCGCCCGCGCTTGATTGGGAAGGGGATAAAAGTCGCATGGCCACCAAGATCAACACATCGGCGCTCAGCCGTCGTGACCTGCTGAGCGCAGCCGCGGCCCTGATCACCGTCACCACCGTTCCGTTCGAGTCCTTCGCCGGAACGGCCGAGACCGAGGCGCGTCTCAAGGAACTGACCGGCGGTGTCGCCGTCAAGGCCGGCAAGATCACCCTGAAGCTGCCCGAGATCGCCGAGAACGGTGGATCGGTGCCGATGGTGGTGTCGGTCGAAAGCCCGATGACCGACAAGGATTTCTGCAAGGCGATCCATGTGGTGGCCGACGGCAATCCGATGCCCGGCATCTGTAGCTTCCGCTTCACTCCGGCGGCCGGCAAGGCCGAGGCATCGTTGCGCATCCGCATGGCCAAAAGCCAGACGGTGACGGCGATTGCCATCATGAGCGACGGCTCGGTCTACCAGACCACGGCCAACATCAAGGTCACCATCGGCGGCTGCTGAGCACAGGGAGAAGACAGATGGCTGATATCAAGGCGAAGATCCCCGCCAGCGCCGCCAAGGGCGAGGTGTTCGAGATCAAGACGGTGATCAAGCACCCGATGGAATCGGGTCAGCGCAAGGGCGAGGACGGCAAGCTCCTGCCGAAGAAGATCATCAACAAGTTCGTCTGCACCTATAACGGCGCCGAGGTCGTCTCGGCCGACTGGTATACCGGTGTGGCGACCGACCCCATCATGTCGTTCTTCGTCAAGGCAAACGAAAGCGGCAAGATCACTCTGGCGTTCACCGACGACGACGGTTCGGTCTACAGCCACAGCGCCGAGATCAAGGTTTCCTGAATTGACTCCGCTCCTTCGGGACGCAGCACCGCATTGGCGGCATGCCTGCGTCCCGGAGGGGCGGCTTGTCCGATTGCGGTATGCAGATATGCTGTAGGTGCGAATTACAAAAAATCGTCATCCTCGCGAAAGCGGGGATCCATGCGATGTTGACGTCTAGAGCAGCCGTGCAGGGGACGCCCTTTGCTTTCGCACTGCATTAACGATTATTACCGTTTATTCTGACTTGAAGGCCGTATGGATTCCCGCTTCCGCGGGAATGACGAGTTATTCTGTAAGTCGCCGATGCATCCTGCACTCCAGCCTGAGCCAATAAAATTAGGGCGGCGCTTCCGGGGGGGAGAGGAAGCGCCGCCCTGTTGCGGCCGCCGTCAGGGGGGGGAGGGGTCAGGCGGCCTGCAAATTCAACCAGATGGTCCGCCCGGTGAAGCGGGCGATGTTCAGTTCTTCGAGGCGGCGGATGCCGCGGGAAATGCCTTCCGGGCTGGTGCCGATCATTGCCGCCAGTTCGCGCTTGAGCACCGGCGACTTGAACTCGATCGCCTTGCCGTGGCTGCGCTCGGCTCCGGCGAGGCGGCGCAGGGTCCAGTACAGGCGCTCCGGCACGTCAGCGGTACACAGCCGGAAGATGGTATCCTCATAATCCTGCATCTCGCGCGACGCCTGTTCCATTGTGTCGCTGAAAGCCTGAGGGTCGCGCCGCATCGCCTCAAGGAAGGCCTCGCGCGGTACGAAAGTGGCCTTGGCCACGCCGACCGCCTGGGCGCTGTTGCGATGCAGACCGCGGCCCAGCACGTCGGACCATGAAAAGAAACCGCCCGGCTTGATCAGGCCGAAGATGATGAAAGCGCCCTGATCGTCGACCCGTTGCAGCGAGGCCATGCCGGACTGCAAATAATAGATGCCGCGGCAGGCGTCGCCCTGATGGAACAGAAAGCCACGACTGCGCACCTCGACCGTCCGGGCCCCGGCGCACTGCAACAGGCGATCGAGGGTGCTCGCCCGTGCCGGCGTGACGGCCGGCGCTTCAAGGTCGTATCTGCTGACCGAATGCATGTGTCGGCTCCCTACCTGTGCCCGTTGGACACAACGGACGCCGCGGACCTCGCAGCCGCGCGGTAACATGAAGGTTGCCAGCCGTTGTGGTGACTCACCACGTCTTCCCTTGTCTTGTATCGTTGGTCGAGGCCGATCGCCTCTTTCGTCTTGTTGCCCCGATTGTGGTGTTCGGTGCCTGAATGGAACCTGAACGCGGCCTCGACGGAGCAAGGGGCATAGACGAAGGGTGAGGGCATCCCCATGTCTTTCGCGTCGGCACGATGCACCCGGCTTCCGCAGCGCGACTGAATGCTGCGTGGATCAGGCATTAACGGTAATTAAGTTAATAACAAATTGTTCATGTTGTAACAATGACTTATGCCTTTACGGAGGTTGCGCGGCCGACGAATTGCGGCTACGACAGGGGCAACGGCCCCAGGGAGGAACCATGGCCATCGCACGACGCAAAACGCGCGGCAGCGCCGCCGAACCGCAGCAGTACAGCGCCGAGGAACTGCTCGGCTATTACCGCGACATGCTGCTGATCCGCCGCTTCGAAGAGAAGTCGGGGCAACTGTACGGCATGGGCCTGATCCAGGGGTTCTGCCATCTCTATATCGGTCAGGAGGCGGTGGTGGTCGGCTTGCAGACCCTGACTCTGCCGCAGGATACCGTCATCACCAGCTATCGCGACCATGGCCACATGCTGGCCTGCGGCATGGATGCCAAGGGGGTGATGGCCGAACTGACCGGGCGCAGCGGCGGCTATTCCCGCGGCAAGGGCGGCTCGATGCATATGTTCAGCCGCGACAAGGGCTTTTTCGGCGGCCACGGCATCGTCGGCGGTCAGGTGCCGCTGGGCACCGGACTGGCCTTCGCCCACAAGTACCAGGAGGACGGCGGAATCACCCTGTGCTATCTCGGCGACGGTGCCGTTAACCAGGGACAGGTTTACGAGTCCTTCAACATGGCGGCACTGTGGAAGCTGCCGGTGGTTTATGTCATCGAGAACAATAAATACGCCATGGGCACCTCGGCCGAGCGCCACTCGGCTTCCGCGGAACTGCATCTGCGCGGTCAGGCCTACGGCATCCCCGGCAAGGCGGTCGATGGCATGAATGTGCTGGCGGTGCGCGAGGAGTCGGAAGACGCCATCGAGCATGTGCGCTCGGGCAAGGGTCCGTATATTCTCGAGATGAAGACCTATCGCTATCGCGGCCATTCCATGTCCGACCCGGCCAAGTACCGGTCGAAGGAAGAGGTTTCCAAGATGCGCGAGCAGCACGATCCGATCGACCAGCTCAAGGCAAGGCTGCTGACCGACGGCGCGGTCGACGAGGCCGGGTTGAAGGAGATCGACAAACAGGTCAAGGCCATCGTCACCGAGGCCTCCGACTTCGCGCAAAGCAGCCCCGAGCCCGACGCTCGCGAGCTGTGGACCGACATCCTGATCGAGGGCTGACGCCATGGCCATCCAAGTTCTCATGCCCGCCCTGTCGCCGACCATGACCGAGGGCAAGCTGTCGCGTTGGCTCAAGCAGGAAGGGGATGCCGTCAGCAGTGGCGAAATCCTCGCCGAGATCGAGACCGACAAGGCCACCATGGAATTCGAAGCGGCCGACGACGGCCGACTCGGCAAGATCCTGGTTCCCGCCGGCACCGAAGGCGTCGCCGTCAACAGCCCCATCGCCGTGCTGCTGGAAGAAGGCGAAGACGCGTCATCCCTGGGAGCGCGGGCGCCCCGCCCGCAACCGGCACCTCAGCCAGCCCCGGCACCTGTCGCGGGCAGGATGCCCGCGCTCCCAGCGGCGCCTGTCCTCGCGGAAGCCGAATACACCGGGCCGATGGTCACCAAGACCGTGCGCGAGGCCCTGCGCGACGCCATGGCCTATGAGATGCGCGCCGACGACAAGGTGTTCCTGATGGGCGAGGAGGTCGGCCAGTATCAGGGCGCCTACAAGGTCAGCCAGGGCCTGCTCGAAGAGTTCGGGCCGAAGCGGGTGATTGATACCCCCATCACCGAATATGGCTTTACCGGTCTGGCGGTGGGCGCCGCCTTCAAGGGGCTGAAGCCGATCGTCGAGTTCATGACCTTCAATTTCTCCATGCAGGCCATTGACCACATCATCAACTCGGCGGCCAAGACCCTGTATATGAGCGGCGGCCAGTTGGGCAGCCCGATCGTCTTCCGCGGCCCCAACGGCGCCGCGGCCCGAGTCGGCGCCCAGCACAGCCAGGACTTCGCCAGTTGGTACGCTCACTGTCCGGGCCTCAAGGTGGTGGCGCCCTATAGCGCGGCGGATGCCTATGGCCTGCTGCGCGCCGCCATCCGCGATCCCAACCCGGTGGTGGTACTGGAGCATGAACTGCTGTACGGCCAGTCCTTCCCGCTGCCGGCCGATCCCGACTACATCGTGCCCATCGGCAAGGCCAGGATCGAGCGGCCCGGCACGGACGTCACCATCGCCACCTATTCCCGTCAGGTTCAGATCGCCCTGACCGCCGCCGAACGTCTGGCCACCGAGGGCATCTCGGTGGAGGTGATCAACCTGCGCAGCCTGCGGCCGCTCGACCTGGACACCATCGTCGACTCGGTGAAGCGTACCAGCCGCCTCGTCACTCTCGAGGAAGGCTGGCCCTATGCCGGCATTGGCTCGGAACTGGCGGCCCTGATGATGGAGCACGCTTTCGACTGGCTGGACGCGCCGGTGACGCGGGTGTGCGGCAAGGATGTGCCGATGCCCTATGCCGGCAATCTCGAACGCCTGGCCCTGCCGCAGCCCGACGACGTGGTCGCCGCGGTCAAGTCCGTCTGCTACCGGAGCTGAGCCGATGCCCACCGAAATCCTGATGCCCGCCCTGTCACCGACCATGACCGAGGGCAAGCTGGCCCGCTGGCTCAAGACCGAAGGCGAGGCGGTGAAAAGCGGCGACGTGCTGGCCGAGATCGAAACCGACAAGGCCACCATGGAATTCGAAGCCGCCGATGACGGCGTGCTGGCGCGAATCCTGGTGCCGGAAGGCTCGGACGGGGTCAAGGTCAATGCGCCGATCGCTATCCTCACCGAAGAGGGGGAGGATGTGGCCACTGCCGCTGCTTCGCTGGGGGCGCGGGCGTCCTCGCCCGCGGCGGTATCTCCGTCTGCTCCGGCGCCTGACGCGGGCGAGACGCCCGCGCTCCCAGCGATTCGTGCGCCATCGGAGACTCGCATCTTCGCCTCCCCCCTGGCCCGCCGTATCGCCAAGGACCGCGGCATCGACATCGCTCAGGTGACCGGCTCCGGCCCGCATGGCCGTATCGTCAAGGCGGACGTCGAGGGCTTCCAGCCGGTGACCCCACCCACGGTCGCCGCGCAGCAACAGGTCGTCGCCCCGCCGCCCCCCGCGCCCGCGCTGCCGGAGTTCGGCCCCGCCTATACCGAGCAACCCAACAGCCCCATGCGCAAGACCATCGCGCGGCGGCTGACCGAGGCCAAGTCGACCATCCCGCATTTCTACCTGACGGTGGACTGCAACATCGACGCCCTGCTGAGGCTGCGCGGTGAGTTGAACGCTCGGCTGGAGGGGGCCAAGCTGTCGGTCAATGATCTGCTGATCCGGCTGGTGGCGCTGGCCTTGCGCAAGGTGCCGGCGGCCAATGCCTCATGGACCGAACAGGCGATCCGGCTTTACACCGACGTGGATATCTCGATCGCGGTGGCGACTCCGGGCGGGCTGATCACGCCGATCATCAAGTCCGCCGACACGAAGGGCCTGGCCACCATCTCGGCCGAAATGAAGGAACTGGCGGCTCGTGCCCGCGACGGCAAGCTGAAACCCGAGGAGTACCAGGGCGGCGGCTTCACCATCTCCAATCTGGGTATGTACGGCATCCGCGACTTCGCCGCTATCATCAACCCGCCGCAAGGCTGCATCCTGGCCATCGGCGCCGGCGAGCAACGCCCGATCGTCAAAGCCGGCGCCCTGGCGATCGCCACCATGATGACCTGCACCCTGTCGGTCGACCACCGGGTGGTGGACGGTGCCGTCGGGGCGGAATTCCTGGCGGCATTCAAGACGCTGGTCGAAGATCCGCTGGCGATGATGCTGTGAGTGGCGGAAGCAATTAACCACAAAGGGCACCAAGGACACAAAGAAGGCACAAAGAATAGTTGTTCTGCGTGGTGACTTTCTTGGTGTCCTTGGTGCCCTTCGTGATTCCCTGAGAGGGAGACCAAAAAACATGTCCGAGACCAACTTCGACCTTGTCGTCATCGGTGCCGGTCCCGGCGGGTATGTCGCGGCGATCCGGGCGGCGCAGCTGGGGATGAAGACCGCTGTCATCGAGCGTGAACATCTGGGCGGCATCTGCCTCAACTGGGGCTGCATTCCGACCAAGGCGCTGCTGCGCTCCGCCGACATCTTCCGCACCATGACCCATGCCGCCACCTATGGCCTGAGCGCGCCCAATGCCAGCTTCGACCTGCCGACCATCGTCAAGCGCAGCCGCGCCGTTTCGGCCCAGTTGCAGGCCGGCGTCAAGCATCTGCTGAAAAAGAATCGGGTGACGGTGGTCGACGGCCATGGCCGGCTTGCCGGTCCCGGCAAGGTGCATGTGGACAAGGACGGCAAGGGTGTCGCCGACCTGACCGCCAAGTCCATCATTCTCGCCACCGGCGCCCGCGCCCGCGTTCTGCCGGGGCTGGAGCCCGACGGCAAGCTGGTGTGGACCTATAAGGAGGCCCTGGTTGCCGACACCATGCCGAAGCGGCTGCTGGTGGTCGGCTCGGGCGCCATCGGTATCGAATTCGCCAGCTTCTTCAACGCCTTGGGTGCGGAGGTGACGGTCGTCGAGGTGATGGACCGGGTGCTGCCGGTCGAAGACGCGGAAATCTCCGGCATCGCCCGCAAATCGTTCGAGAAGCAGGGCATGACCATCGTCACCGGCGCCACCGTCAAGGCGCTGGAGCGGCTGAACGGCGAGGTGCTGGCGGTCATCGAAGCCGGCGGCAAGACCACCCAGGCCAAATTCGACCGGGTGATCCTGGCGGTCGGCATCACCGCCAATCTGGAAAATCTCGGCCTGGAGGGCTCGGGCGTGCGGGTCGACAAGGGGCGTGTCGTCGTTGATGACTGGCTGCGCACCGGAGAGTCCGGCGTCTACGCCATCGGCGACATCGTCGGCGCCCCCTGGCTCGCCCACAAGGCCAGCCACGAGGCGATCCTGTGCGTCGAAAAGATCGCCGGCCTGCCCGATCTGCATCCGCTGGACATCTGGAAAATCCCCGGCTGCACCTATTGCCATCCGCAGATCGCCAGCGTCGGCTATTCGGAACAGCGCGCCCGCGAGCGCGGCCACGAGGTCCGCGTCGGCCGCTTCCCCTTCATGGCCAACGGCAAGGCCATCGCCCTGGGCGAAACCGAGGGCCTGGTCAAGACCGTGTTCGACGCCACGACCGGCCAGCTGCTCGGCGCCCATATGATCGGTGCCGAGGTCACCGAGCTGATTCAAGGCTATGCCACGGCCATGACCCTGGAGACCACCGAGGCCGAACTGATGCACGCCGTTTTCCCTCACCCGACCCTGTCGGAGATGATGCACGAGTCGGTGTTGGATGCCTATGGGCGGGCGATTCATTTTTAGAGGCCCTCGCCAAGTCAGAGCATTTTCCCTTGATGGGTCGGCGCTACGCAGGTCATTCTAGCGATCAGGGTGGCTTGGCCAGGGGGGGGCGTGCAGGGAACACCGCCGGATTTGGCGAAGTGGATCGCGATCAGTGAAATCGCCCGTAATATCGGGCTGCTGCTGGCCGGCGTGATTGGCGTCGGCATTGCTGCGTGGCGGACCTATGCCGCCATTCGTCAGGCCAAGGCTGCGGAAGAGCAGTCGGAGCTTGCGCGACGGGACCACATTACCGAAGTGTTCGTCAGGGCTGTCGACCAGTTGGCCAGCGAAAAGATGGAAGTGCGGTTGGCGGCAATCTACACTCTCAGGCAGATCAGTCACGAGGCACCCTATCGGCTATGGACACGACCCATCTTTCAGACCCTGTCGGCTTATCTCAGGGAAAAGACGGGTGCGCTGGAAGAACCAACAGCGGATGTTCGCCTGATCATGGATTTTTTACGAGATGAGCTGACACGGGACAGCGCGGAAGGGCATCACAATGGCAACGGCAGCTCGGCGGATTGAGGAACCTTTGCGGCTGGATCTTTCCGGCGCCCGCGTTATGCGGACCAGCTTGCGCAATACCAATCTGACCGATGCCAATCTGGCGCACGCCGATTGCAGCTTCGTTGATTTTCGCGGAGCCGACTTCAGGCGCGCCAACCTCAAGGGCACCATTCTCAAGGGTGCCGATCTGCGCGGCGCCATCAACCTGACTCGTGAGCAACTGGCCGAGGCGATCGTTGATGGCTCGACATTGCTCCCCGACGAGCTTCGCGCTTGACGACTGTCATGGGGGCGAAGCACATTACCGTATGTCATCCGATCAACGCACACTCTCCCCCTCTGAGCGCATCGACTGGCTGCGGCTGATCCGCAGCGAGAATGTCGGGCCCATCACCTTCCGCCGTTTGCTGGAACGCTTCGGCTCGGCCGCCGCGGCGCTGGCGGCGTTGCCGGATCTGGCGCGCAAGGGTGGGCGGACCAAGCCCATCGGCATCTGGCCGCGTAAGGCGGCCGAGCAGGAGGTCAAGGCGCTGGAGGCGCTGGGCGCCGTCGCGCTGGCTTGGTGCGAGCCGGGCTATCCGGCCCTGCTGCGGGCGATCGACGACGCGCCGCCGCTGCTGATGGTGCGCGGCTGTGCGCATCTGCTGGCGCGGCCGGCCATCGCCATGGTCGGGGCGCGCAACGCCTCGCTCAATGGCAGGAAACTGGCCCGCGACATGGCCGCCGAACTGGCCAAGGCCGGCTATCTGGTGGTGTCGGGTATGGCGCGCGGCATTGATACCGCCGCCCATGATGGCGCGCTGGCCGGCGGCACGGCGGCGGTGCTGGCGGGTGGGGTGGATGTGATCTATCCGCCAGAAAACGACAAGCTCTATGCCGCGCTGGTCGACCGGGGCGTCGTGGTATCGGAGATGCCGCCGGGCCTGACCCCGCAGGCCAGCCATTTTCCCCGCCGCAACCGCATCATCTCGGGGCTGGCGCTGGGCGTCGTGGTGGTCGAGGCAACGCCGCGCTCGGGCTCGCTGATCACCGCGCGGCTGGCCGCCGAGCAGGGCCGCGAGGTGTTCGCCGTGCCCGGCTCGCCGCTCGACCCGCGTTCCGGTGGCCCCAACAAGCTGATCCGTGACGGCGCCACCTTGACCGAATCGGCCGACGACGTCATCAGCGGCCTGTCCGATCTGCTGCGCCGTCCGCTCGGCGAGCGGCGCCGCGAGGCCTTCGGCGACGCCCCGATCCAGCCGCTCAGCGATCAGGATATCGACGCCGCGCGCCGGGTTATCGAGGAGGCGCTGGGGGTGGCGCCGGTGCAGGTCGACGAGATCATCCGCGCCACCGGCCTGTCGTCGCCGGTGGTGGCCATGGTGCTGCTTGAACTCGATCTGGCCGGGCGGCTGGATCGCCTGCCGGGGAATCGGGTGGCGATCGTCGGGTAACGGGGTAAAGGTTCCTGGGAGCGCGGGCGCCTCGCCCGCCCACAACGTCGACGCTCCGCCGGCCCAATCGCTGGTGCGGGCAGGATGCCCGCGCTCCCGGGATCAGTGCCTCGGCGGTGGCTGTGCACGCAGGCGCTGATGCACCAGATAGACCGCCTGGGCACGGTTGGTGGCGGACAGTTTCTGCATCAGCTTGCGCACATGGACCACCACGGTGCTTTCGGAAATACCCAGCGCCGCGGCGATGGTGCGGTTGGGGCAGCCCTCTTGCAGGTACAGCACCACCTCGGCCTCGCGCCGGGTCAGGCCCAACCCGGTCAGGGCGGTGATCGCCGGTGGTCCGGCAGAGGGCAGGGCGGTGGCCGGCGAGGGGTGCGGCGGCACATAGGTTTCGCCGTCCAGCACCAGCC
>Ga0209515_10001015_pt1 | contig 48516 bp, 48 predicted proteins | sample Subgroupgradi54m_FD_187454 | JGI IMG/M metagenome (GOLD analysis project Ga0209515, IMG submission 187454) | Subsurface groundwater microbial communities from S. Glens Falls, New York, USA - GMW60B uncontaminated upgradient, 5.4 m (SPAdes)... ... | reverse complement strand
AACCAAGATCGCCGCGACCTCTCCGGTGTCGTTCAACCGATAGGCGTAGGCCGTGAGCGTGCCGTCGAGACCGCGCACGGCCTCAACCCACTGGCCCGGCGAATACCAATACACCGCTCCCAGGGGTGTTTTGCTCCAGAGGGCGGCGCCCACCTGAAGGAAGGTGGTGGTTCCGTCTGGCGCGATCAGCCAGCCGCCGGTGATCCGGCCTTCAGCATCCAGCGTGGGAGCGATCAGCCGGGTCCCATCCGCTGTGGTGACAAGAGCCAGTTTTCCATCAACATACGTAGCGACCGACCCATCAGCTAAGGTCTGAGTAAGGCGTTGGCCTTCGGGGAGGGTGGGCGGGTCCACTGGTTTCGGCAGAGAGCCGGTTCGCGTGACCGCCAGGCGGGCCCGCCCGGAATTCCCGGCCGTGTCGGTTGCTTCGGCGATCAGCCGGTGCGTGCCGCGGCCGAGCCGCCAGGATTGCGCAAGCTGATTCACCCCGTCGGCCGCGATGACCGCGCTGTAGAGTTCGGAATCCGTTTCAGCTGGGGAGCCCAGCGCGAGCGCGGGCGGAGTTGTGTCGAGTGTGATGGTCCAGACGGCATGGGTTTCGTTGCCGGCCGGGTCGGTGAAGGCGCGGCTAATCTCGTTGGCTCCCTCGGCCAACTCGATCTGCTCTTCGTGGACCGCGCCGTCGACGGTGTAGGTGAGGGGATAGGCCGGCTTATTGGTAAGCGTGGGGGAGGTCAGCATGGCGGCCGGGGCTACGGTATCCAACGTGACGACGCGGCTGATGGAGCTGGACCGATTCCCCGCCAGATCCTGGAATTGGACGAGGATGGAGTAGGTTCCATCCTGATTGGGCAGGGTAACCGTTTTCGTGCCGCTGACCGGCTCCGGATCGCTCCAGGTTTTTCCGCCGTCCATTGAGAAGCGCATCATCCGCACGCCGCTGCCGGTAGTTCCATCCGCCGCAGCCGGGTCGAGCGCGGTGAGCGACAGCGTGATTTCCCGCTGGATGGTGAAAGCGGGCAGCTCCATGGAGCCGGTGGGCGGCAGCAGGTCCGGGGTGATGGGCCAGGAGGCCTGATCCCACAGCCCATCCAGCCAATGTGTTTTCCTCGCGGGCAGATCCCGCGCGACCCGGTTTTTCAAATCGGTCAGCGTGGTATTGACCGGCTGGGCCAGGCGGTTCATGTCGGCCAGCTGCGTCTGCGCGATCGGGGCGCGCAATCCTTCCCGCTCCGCCCAAGCGGAGAGCGGCAGGCTGTTCGGGTCGTTGTAGGCGTAGATCTTGCCGTTGGATCGGCCGCCCATCCAGAACCGCTGGTTCACCCAGTCGTATTGTCCCCCGATCACATTAGTGGTGGATTGGTTTGCCGTCCAAGTTTTCGCCACGGCTCCGTCCGAGATTCGGATCACGGCGACCCGCGCGCTGTTGGTGTTGGTCCATTCCAGGGCATACAGGAAGGTGCCGTCGCTCATGAGGCCGTTGGCTTTAAAGGAAGTGGTCCCCGCCATGAACTCCTTCACCAGCGCCCAGTTGTTTTTCGGATCGAACACCCGGACGGTCCAGCCGTTCAATGTGGTGGTGTTGCGGGTCTGGTGATAGGAAAGGTTGTAAACGTATCGTCCGTCCGAGGTGATCAGAACGTTGCCCCCCTCCACCTTGGCTGTGTCAAGCTTGAGGAACCCGGCGGGGATCGTAACAAACACCTTGGCGCCGGTGGCCGGGTTGATCTGCTCAACCCGGCTGGGGGTGGTGGAGTCGGGTTGGTACAGCATCCCATCGGAATGGAAGGTGGCGTTGATCGTGTTGCTGACGCTGCCGGTGAGCGTGCCGTAAACCTTTCCGGCGACGGTGCCGCCGAGCCCGGTGCCGATTTTTGTGAAGGTTTTGTTCGAGCTGCTCCAGGGTTTGACGTAGAGGTAAACCCCATCGGTGGCCACGACTCCGGCTCTGGTCAGGGTGCCGGCGCTGAAGGATTGCAGCGGCGTCGTAAAAGGTGTGGCCCCGGCAAGGTTCTTGTCGGTGCCCGCGGCGTAAATCCGGCCGGCCGCGTCGAAGCTGAACCGGTCCAGCACACTGCCGGTCTGGCGGACGATCTGCTGACCGGTGGGAAGGTTGACGCGGTTGTAGGTGGTGAGGGCTCCGGCGGGAGAGACGGACTGCGTGATCCAGCCGTTGACGACCGTCCAACGGGTTTTATCCGGGTTGGTGATGGTTTGAAGCGTGCCGGCCGAAGAGTAACCGCGCGAAGAGCCGTCGGCCGCCGTGACGGTGATCGAGCTCAAGTTCCCACCGGCGTCGAAGGTGGTGCTGTAGTTGCTCGCGACGCCGCCGATCTGCAGCTGCCGCAGCCAGCCGGCGTCGTAATGGAAGAGCCGCCCGTCGCTCAGCGTCACGTCGCTGACCGTGCCCGCCAGAATCGTCTGCCGTGTGCCGTCCGGTAAGCGGACGGCGCTGACCTCCCCGCCGGCGAAGGTGTAAACCGTCCCGTCGCTGGTGCTGACCGTGGACAGGATTCCCTGCGCGTCATACTCCTGCACGAGATCGCCGGTCGGCGTATGCGTCGTCCGCGTGAAACCGGATCCGGAGTAGGCGTAGTCGGTCCGGGTTCCATCGAGCGCGGTCTCATGGTCCACCCGGCCGTCAGTCCGGAAGACTGCCTCGTTCCCCATCACGTCCACCTGCCGGGCAAGCTGTCCGTTCTTGACCGTCTGCAGAGTCCCATCCACTAACAGCAGCGTGCCGTTCTGGACTCGCTGGTAGTCATCGAAGCTTGGAGACCAGAGGAGGTTGCCCTGCGCGTCCCGTGCCACCACCAACTCCTGGTTGGCATATTGGGCTTGCAGGCCGGAAGGGTGGGTGGTGATGAACCGCTGCTGGGCTTGCTCCAACGTTGAGAGGTGAGCCAGCAGATCCTGATCGGCCTTCTGCATTCGCTGCGCCTTCTCCGCGGAGAGCCAACCCCCCTTGTCTTCTTTCAGCCAGGTGGGGATCGGGTCTTGGTTGGCGAAAGCGCCGGCGGGGAAGATTTGAAGAACCAAGAAAGCAATTGCGGTAACTCCGGCGGTCCAGCGCCGCAGCCGCCATTCGAATCCGATCAGGTCGGGGAGTTCTTGTCTCATCGTTAGGTGTCCTTTCGTTTTCTATTGTAAATATACTGCATAATATGCAAATTGTCAATAGTGAAAATTTATTGAGTCATTTTCGGATGGGGGGCGGCTTGGCAAAGGGGAGGGTTGGGATGGTATACTTCAGCCTGTGAGCAATACCGAAGCGCTGGAAGTTATTGAGGCCGCCCGTGAAACGAAGTGGGAGCGGCCGAGTTTCGCGCTGGGGCTGTTCCACGGGCGGGTAGAGCGGGCCCGCATCCTTCCTTATACTGCGCAGCCGGAAGAGGACCGCCGCATTGGCGACGCCTACCTCAAAGAGCTGGAAACCTTCCTGAAGAAGAACATTGACCCCGACGCGGTGGACCGGACGGGGGAGATCCCTGCCGAGGCGATCCGGGGGATGGCGAAGCTGGGCTGTTTTGGGATGAAGATCCCGAAGGAGTACGGCGGGCTGGGGTTCTCGCAGATGAACTACAACCGGGCGATCTCGCTGATCGGCAGCTACTGCGGCTCCACGGCGGTCTGGCTCTCGGCGCACCAGTCCATCGGGGTTCCTCAGCCGCTGAAGATGTTCGGGACGGAGGAACAGAAGAAGAAATACCTGCCGCGTTTTTCCGCCGGGGCGATTTCCGCTTTCGCGCTGACCGAGCCGGACGTGGGCTCAGACCCGGCGAAGATGGCGACGACGGCGACGCCGGTGGACGGCGGGGCGGCGTATCTGATCAATGGCGATAAGCTCTGGTGCACGAACGGGCCGGTGGCGGAGGTGCTGGTGGTGATGGCGCAGACGCCGGAGCGGGTGATCGGCGGCAAGGCGCGCAAGCAGATCACCGCCTTCATTGTTGAAAAGGGAATGCCGGGCCTGGAGGTGGTGCACCGGTGCGATTTCATGGGCCTGAAGGGGATCCAGAACGGGCTGCTGCGTTTCACGAACGTGAAGGTGCCGAAGGAAAATATCATCTGGGGGTTAGGCCGGGGGCTGAAGCTGGCGCTCATGACGCTGAACACCGGGCGGCTGACGCTGCCGGCCGGGTCGTTGGGCGGCAGCAAGCGCTGCCTGAAGATCGCGCGGGAGTGGGCTCTGGAGCGCAAGCAGTGGGGCGGCCCGATCGGCCAGCACGAGGCGGTGGCGGCCAAGCTGGGCTGGATGACGGCGCACCTGTTCGCGATGGAAGCGGTGACCTGGCTCTCCTCCGCCTGGGCGGATCGGGGTGAGCTGGACATCCGGATCGAGGCGGCAATGGCGAAACTTTTCTGCACCGAGGCGGCCTGGACGATCGTGGATGAGACGCTGCAGATCCGGGGCGGGCGGGGCTACGAGACGGCCGATTCACTGAAGGGGCGGGGCGAGGCGCCGCTTCCGGTGGAGCGGATGTTCCGGGACGCGCGGATCAACACGATCATCGAGGGGACCAGCGAAATCATGCATCTGTTCCTCGCCCGCGAGGCGCTGGACCCGCACATCCAGCGGGCGTTCGCGATGATCCTTCCTCAATACACGATGCCGCAGAAGGTGCAGGCGGCGCTGCGGGCGGGGCTGTTCTACGCCGGCTGGTACCCGCGCCAGTGGATCCCCGAGCTTCCTTTCAACTCGCCGGCCGGAGTGCCGGCCGGCTTAAGGGGGCACTGGCGGTTCATCGAGGGGCAGAGCCGGCGGCTGGCCCGGACGCTGTTCCATCAGATGATGATCTACCGGCAGGGGTTGGAAAAAAAGCAGATGGTCCTCTTCCGGATCGTGGATGCCGGCGTGGACCTGTTCTCGATGTCGGCGGCGATCTCCCGGGCGGCGATGCTGGAAAGCCAGGGCACGGCCAACGCGGTGGAGCTGGCCGACCTGTTCTGCCTCTACGCGCGGGGCCGGGTGAAGCGGACGCTGGCGAATCCCTCGCTGCCGGAAGACCGGCCGGCCTACCGCGTCGCGCAGGAGCTACTGCGCGGCCGCTACGCCTGGTTGGAGTCCGGTGTCCTGCACTAGTTTTTGATCCGCCCCCTGTAAGCTTTCATCCAACTGGTACGCTTTTTCAAGCGCTTTTGCCGCCTCAGCCAGCCTGCCCAACCGGGCCAGCGTGATGCCCATGTTGTGGTACCCCTTCGCGTAATTGGGCTGGATCTCAACGGCCCGCGTGAAGTGAGCGAGCGCTTCCTCCCTTTTATTCTGGCGCGCCCGGACGACGCCCAGGAGATTCTCGGCTTCAGCGAGGTCCGGTTCCAGCTGGAGAGCTCGGTCGATCTCCGGGATGGCTTTCGATGACTCTCCTCGTTGGAAATAAATCGCTCCCAAACCGTAATGCCAAAAGGCGTTTCTCGGATCCATCTCGAGAGCCGCTCGGAGGCAGGCGATGCCGTTCTCTTCTTGGCCCAGATGGAACAGCGCGACTCCCAGGTTCCACCGCGGGATGGAAAAATTGGGGCGGAGATAGAGTGATTGTTGGAACAGTTCCAACGCCGGCGCATATTGGCCTTCCCGAACGTACGCATTCCCCAGATTGGAACAGGCCATGAAGCTGGTGGGACGCTTGGCCACATTATTGCTCCAGATGGAGAGGCCGCTGCGGTAATCGTAGTTTCGGAACAGGGTGGCGGCGCTCAAAGCCCCCACAACGCACGCGATCAAGGCCGTCACCATTCGTTTCTGCCGGTGAGTGGGCTGCGGGCAGATCGCGCGGAAGATTTCGTAGCCGCCCAGCACCACGGAGGTGAGAACGACGGCCAAGGCCAGATAGAACCGGTGCTCGGCGCCGGGATCCCCGATCTGGATGAAGCTGCAGACCGGGGAGAGGATGAGGAAGAAGGCAAATCCCAAGAACCCAAGCGGCGGGACCCGGCGCAGCGCCCAGAGAGTTGCCGCCATCAGCGCGGCGATGGTGAGTATCGGGACAAGAACGGTCTTTACTGAGAGAGCCAAAATCCAGCCGTAATCCAGCATCAGCGGGTGAGGCCAGAAAGCCAGGCGCAGGTAGTGGAGGAGGATGCCCGGCTGGTTGAGGGTGAACTCCAGGGGAGTGAATTCGGTGATGGATCGTCCAAAGTTGCCTGGATTCTCATGATGCCCGATCGCGAAGAAGAAAACGGGAAGCGCGAGAGTTGCCGCGAGAGCGATGGTCAGTTTGCCGCGGAGCTGGAGGGTCCGGGCGAAGGAGTCCGACAGGAAGATGCGATCGTAAACGAACACGAGGAAGGGAGCGGTGACCATGACCTGCTTGGACATCATCCCCAACGCGCAGGCCGCGACGGCGAGCAGTTTCCAGCGCCGGTGTCCGGGTGATTCCGCCGACCGGATCACCCCGTAAAGCGTCAACAGGTAAAACAGGCCCATCATCGCTTCTGCCCGCTGGTAGATGAAGGTGACTGCTTCTGTGTTGATCGGATGAGCCACCCATAGGAGCGCGACGGCCAGGGCCAGGGGGCGGGAGACGGCGCCGTAGCGGCGGCTGAGCCGGGGGCCTTCGAAGGATCTGCGCAGCACCGCGAAAAGGGTCAGCGCCGCCAGCAGGTGGATGGTCAGATTGAAGGCGTGATATCCCCAGACCTCCGTTCCATCCAGCGCGTAGTTGACGGCCAGGGAGAGGGTGACGAGAGGGCGGTGGATGGCCGGCTGAAAATGGGGCGGCGGGATGAAAACCTTCCAGAGCGGCCAAAAATATTTCTGCGCGCGCGGGTCCAGGATGAAGTACCCGTCATCGTAGACGAACGGGGTGTTGAAGCTGTTGGCGTAAGCCAGGAGCCCGACAGCGATGATCAGCAGCTTGTCCAGGGGGCGGCGAGAGGCGGGAGTGTTCAAGGGCTGGTTTGCTTGAGAAGTTTCAAGGCTGCTCCCAGATTGCGGTGGGCCTCGATGTAGCCGGGATCGAGCAGGACGGCCCGAGAGAACCAAGCGGTCGCGTCGGCCCACTTGCCTTGCTGAAAGAGGACCGTCCCAATGTTGTTGTGGGCGACGGAATTGCCCGGGTTAATCCGGACAGCCTGCAGATAGAGCTCCAGCGCGTCGGCCGATCTCCCCTGTGAGTGGAGGATCAAGCCCAGGTTGACATACGCTGGGTCGTAGGTTGGGTCCAACCGGATGGTTTCGCGGTAGGCCAGCGAGGCCCCTTGGATCCGCCCTCGTTGCTGAAGGGTAAATCCCAGGTTGTAATAGGCCAGGGCGTTGGCGGGCCGGTTGGCGGCGACTTCCGCCCAGAGCGCAACGGGGTCCCGATAAGTTTGGTTTCTCTGGAAGGTGGCGGTTCCCAGCAGGGTGACGGCCAGAATCAACAGCGCGATTCGGGTGAACTGCCGTGCCCGTTGCAAAGAGAGGACGCCCAGCGTAATGACCGCTGCGAGGGGAAGATACATGCGGTTCTCGGATGCCATTGTCTTGCACGGCAGAAAGCTGGAAACCGGCGCCAGGATCAAGAAAAACCAGATTCCCAGGAAACCCAATTCCGGCCTGCGGCGAAGCGCCCAGAGGGTTGCCAGCAGAAGGCCTCCAACGGCAAGCGCTGAGGGAATGAGGACGGCCGGATTGTTTTCAACGGCCCAGCCATAATCCAGGATGAGCGGATGCGGCCAGAAGACCATGCGCAGGTAATGCAGCAGGATGGAAGGCTGCGTCCGGGCGTAGGCCCAAGGTCCCATCGTTGTGAAGTAAGCGGGGCCGGCGCTGGAAGGGACTCCGTTGTTGGCGATCGCGAGGAGAAGGGGGAGGATCCCCCAGGTGGCTCCCAGGGCGAGATAAAGTTTTTTTCGTTGGGACGCAAGGTTCCGCCAGGAACCCGCGATAAAGATTCGATCGTAGGTGAGCGCCAGCAGGGGAGCGATCACCATCGTTTGCTTGCCGGCCATCCCAACCGCGCAGGCGGCCACGGTTAAAAATTTCCATCTTCGGGGATACGGTGATTCCACGGATCGAATAAGGCCGTGGAGCGTCAGCAGGATGAAGAGCCCCGCGAGGGATTCCGCCCGCTGCCAGAGGTAAGTGACGCTCTGGGTCAGGAGGGGGTGCACCACCCAGAGGAGAGCGACGGCGAGCGCGATCTCATCCGCCGCCGGGCCGAACCTGTCCCGGAGGCGGGGGCTCTGCAGGGTCCGGCGCAGAAGCTCCATGAGCAAGAGGGCATTGAGGAGATGGATGCCGAGGTTGACTAGGTGGTAACCCCAAGGGTTGAGTCCTCCGAGATTGTAATTCAATGCGAGGGAGAAGAGGACCAGCGGCCGGTACATGAAAGGTTCGCAGTAAGGCAGTGGGAGCAACGCTTTCCAGGGCGGCCAGAAGAACTGCCGGGTTCGCGGATCCACGATGAAGAGCCCGTCGTCGAACAGGAAGGGAACAGAGAAGCTGTTGGTATAGACGAGGGTGCCGGCCAAGAGCACAAGGAGCCAGGCCGTCCAGCGTTGGTTGAACACCCCTTGATGATATAATGAAACCATGCAAACCCAAACGGCATCCCAATCCGGCGTTCTCGTCACCACCGACTGGGTCGCGGAGCATCTGAACGACCCGAAAACGCGCGTGGTCGAGGTGGACGTGGACACCAAGGCTTACTCCGAGGGGCACATCCCCGGCTCGCTCGGCTGGGACTGGGGCAGACAGCTCTGCGACACGCTGCGCCGCGACATCATCCCGAGACTTCAGTTCGAGAAGCTGATGGGGGAGTCCGGCATCGGAAACGACACCACGGTCGTTCTCTACGGAGACAACAACAACTGGTTCGCGGCGTGGGCTTTCTGGCAGCTGAAGATCTACGGGCATTCGGACGTGCGGTTGATGGATGGCGGCCGCAAGAAATGGCTGGCGGAGTCGCGGGACCTCACGCAAGAGGCGCCCAAACCACGGCCGGCCGCGTACCGCGCCCAAGAGCCGGACTTCTCGATCCGCTCGTTCTTGCCGCAAGTGCAGGAGGCCTCTTCCAAGAGGTCGGCCGACCTGGTGGACGTGCGCTCCCCGCAGGAGTTCACCGGTGAGATCCTGGCGCCCCCCGGCCTGCCGGAGACCTGCCAGCGGGGCGGGCATGTGCCGGGGGCGAAGAGTATTCCCTGGGCGCGCGCCTGCAACGAGGACGGCACCTTCAAATCGCCGGAGGAATTGAAACAGCTCTACGGGGCGGCGGGGATCACGGGGGCCAAACCGGTGATCGCCTACTGCCGGATCGGCGAGCGCTCCAGCCACACCTGGTTCGTTCTGAAATATCTGCTCGGGTTCCGCGACGTGCGCAACTACGATGGCAGTTGGACCGAATGGGGGAACTTGGTCGCGGCCCCGGTGGAGAAACCTTGAAGGCCGAGCAGTATCAAGAGCGCAAGGGAGTGCTGGCCGGCTGGCCGGTGAAGATCATCTCCTACAAGGCGGGTTCCACTTATCACGTCACCATCCATAACCAGGAGCCGGGCGCTTGGATCTGCAAACAGGAGGGGAGAACGCTCGAGGAGGCGGAGAAGGAAGCGCGGGCCCGAGCAGAGGAATTGTTGAGCCGGACGCGGCGGATCCCGGCGTCATGACCGTTTTTCGCGCGGCCGGGCAGGGAGCCAAGCTCTCCTTCAAGCTCTGGGGCGTGACCCTGCTCCTGGTGGTTGTTTCCTCCGCAGTGGGGGCGCTGGCGACCCTCCTCCTCCCGTTTGAGATCGTGAACGGTCAGACGCGTGTCCCCCCTCCGACCAGCGCCGGCGAGATGGCGTCCCGGCTGATCATCGGCCTCGGTCTTTACCTGCCGATGATGGCGTTCTCCCTCTTCTTGTTGGGCGGTGTTCTGGGTTCAGCCCCCAGGCTGCTCCGCAACGAGGCGGTCTCCACCGGAGAGATTTTTCAGGAGGCGAAACGCCTGTTCCTGCCGATCCTGCGGTGGGGAGTGGCGGTAGTGGGTGTGACGCTGGCAGCCGGCATGGCGGCGGCCTTCTTTTTCGGGTTCCTTTGGGCGGTAACCGGCCGGTCGCCGGGAATGAAATACTTGATCAGCGCCGGGTTCTGGGGGGCGATGCTGGCGGCGGGGCTGCTGCTGCTCTATTCCCCCGTGATCCTAGTCAAGCGGGGGGGGCGGGGGGTCATGGACTCCTTCAAGGAATCCAAGCGGTTCTTCAACGCCAACCGGACCGGCACATTCGGGTTGATCCTCTGGCTGTCGTTCATCGGTGCTTTGATCTGGCTGGCCTGGGCGATCGGGGTGGCCCCAGTGATCGGGAAGATCCGGGCGATGATGGGGATCGCGCCGTTCGCCAAGGGGCTGCCGGTCTTCTTTTTCAGCCTGGTGCTGGGGCTGCCGGCCGCGGTCTTGAGCGTCTTCTTTCCATTGGCGTTATCCATCTTCTACGGGGGGAGAAATGGTCACACCGGAACAGGTTCGTGAAGCTCTGAAGCAATGCTTCGATCCCGAGATCCCGGTCAACATCGTGGATTTGGGGCTGATCTACGACATCAAGATCAGCCCGGAGGATGAAGTGCTGATCACCATGACTTTGACCACGCCGGGCTGCGGCATGGCCCAGCAGATCGCTTATCAGGCCAAGGCCAAGGCGAAAGAGGTGCCGGGCGTCAAGGAGGCGAAGGTGACGGTGGTCTGGGAACCGCCCTGGGATCCCAGCAAGATGTCGGACGAAGCCCGCAAAAAGCTGGGCATGGCTTAAAGGAATCGCCGCAGCTCGCGCTCCAGCGTGGATCGGAAATCTTTAGCAAGGGATTGCTGGTCGCGGGGCAGGAACAGTTTCAGTTCGTGAAGCGGCCCCGCCTTCATCTGTTTGAGCCGAGCCAGGACCTCTTTTAAAAGATGGCGCTCCTTCGGCGGGAACAGCCCTTTTCTCAGTATGAAGTAAAGATCATAGAAATCTCTGGGTTTTGATCGATCCAGCAATGCGCTGAGCTTTTCTTGTACCAGCAGTTCCTGCGGCAGGTGCAGCAGCGTGTAGGCCGGAAGAAAATCACCGGCGATCAGGGCCGTCTCCGGTTGGATAACAGTTCTCTCCCTCAAGGAAATCTCCAGGCGAATTTCCACATGAAAGCCGAGGAATTGATTGTGGATGATGCCTAAATAGCCTCCGCTGGTTGCCTTCGCCTCCCGGATCTCCATGAGGATCCCCACCCGCTCAACGGTGCTGAGCGTATCGGTGATCAGCTCTTCGATGACTCGACGGCGCGTAGAGAAACCGGAGAAATCCAAATCTTCAGAGAAGCGAGGGCTTCCGTAGATGATCCGCAGGGCCGTCCCTCCTTTAAAGAGGATACGCGATGCCGCCTTGTGCTGATAGAACGCCGACAGGAAGAGATGCTGGCAGTATTCCCGGGCGATGTTCAGCGTTGCGGTTTGATACCGAGTGGCCAGCTTCTGAATGGTTTCGGGGTCGATCATCGGAGTTTTCGGACTCGCTCAAGCAGGGACGGCCGGTCAATGAGCCGAACGTATGATTCGATGCGTTTCCGGTTCAACGTCCGAAAATCGAGGCGGTCGTTCAGCGTTTTTTTCTTCAGATCCACAAAGTAGAGCGTATCTACCAGCGCCTTCTCGGGCGTTGCCATCAGAACGGTTTCGGTCCCGATCTTCATGGGTTCGTATCCCGTAAAGGCCGATTTTTTTAGATGGTGGTACTCAAAGTTTTTTCCGAGCGCGGCAAGTTTCCGAGTAGGGCGTGTGGTTGCTGAGGTGAGCAGGTAGACTGTTTCAGGGATCAGGTGATGGTACGATAGGGCGAACTCGAATGAGAGGTAGGAAGGCTCATAGAGCCGGTTGGCGATCGCCATCTCCGAAGGAGGGCCGTCCGCCAGACAATAGAGGCCGTTCCGCAGTTTAAAAAGCGCCCCCCGTTTGGTGTACCGGTGCGCCAGAAACCGCGCCGAAACGGCGGAGATTCCCAGCACCCGCTGCAGCTCCAGTGGCGTGAACAGCCGAAGGCCATGCCGTCGGACCGTTTGTTCGAGCGTTAGCCAATTCATATTATTAGCAATACTGCTAATAATATATATTAGTAATGCGGGGTTGTCAAACCGCCTACGGCGCCGGTTTTTTGCTTAGAGGAAGCGGCGGAGCTCCGCTTCGGCGTCCACGGGGTCGCGGTTGATCCGGTGCAGCAGCGTTTCTGGTTTTCCGAATTTCCCCGCCATTTTCCCCCTTGACAGGCCGCTGTTTTAATAGTAGAAATATGTCTGTATATTGAATCAATCTTATGCGTATGAGCAACATCTGCTATTATAGAAATGTCGGCTGACAGGTTAGACCTGAGATTCCGTGATGGTTACCGAGAGGTGACTATCATAAGCATGTTGTAAACATGCCGGGCTCAGGCGCTGTCAGCCTTTTTTATTGAGGCGTTATTTTTGAGAATTTACCTGGACGAGAGTGGTGATTTAGGGTGGAGTTTCGACAAGCCGTATAGGCCAGGGCGGTTCCAGCCGTTATTTAACGCTTACCTTCCTGGTGCTTCCCAGCGAGCATTCCAAGCGGCCAAGACGGATTATGCAACGTCTTTACGATAAATATCGATGGAAATCGGAGAAAAAAGCTGCCGATGCGACATCATCCCAAAAAAACGAGTTCTGCGGGGCGGCTGCCGAGCTACTTTTCAAATACCCTGGAATCAAGGTCGATTGTATTACGGTGAAAAAGACTAACGTGCAACCTCATATCAGGCAGGATGCCAACAAGCTTTACAATTACATGGTTAGCTTGATTGTTCCCGAATATGTTTCCAATCAGCCTAGCTTCGAATTGATTCCCGACGCCCGAAGCATCAAAGTTAGAAGTCAGAATTCTTTAGCGGATTATCTCCAGATCAAATTGTGGTTCGATTTGAATCGGCAAACGACAGTTTTTTATAAACCCACCATAAGTGAGTTTGACTATGCGCTGCAATTTGTTGACTGGATATCGCATTGCGTCTGGATGAGATACGAAGACGCAGACAGTACGCATTACAACGTGCTTAAACCGAGCATTCGCATTCGGCCGCTTTTCTTCGGAGAGTGGGGGCATGGAGAGTAAGAAATTTTCAAAACTCCGCATGAAGAATAAACGGGATATCGAATGGCGCCGATTGTGTTCGGCACTCACCCGGGACAGTGTTCGGGTGAGTGTGCCACGGGCATTTTTGTCTACCTTGACGCTCTTTTTTCATCATGTTTCCGATGCAATGGCCGGAGATGATCGTCCTGATCACGGACTTGCAAAAATGCGGCAAGATCGAGAATATTACCGCCTCCCCTTCTACTTTCTTTACGGGAAACTCAGGAGGGCTGAGAAGAGAATACGTGGACCTCATTACCGAAAGGCGCTTCAACAGTTTCATCGATACCAGGAACTTTCCAAGAAACACGAAGAGTTTTGAAACACATCTAGGTCTTATTCCAGAACGACGATCCGAAGATTTTCGAGGAGCATTCCCTTCTGCCGGTCGGTGAGTTGGCTCAGGTGTTTTCGGAACCGCCGGTTGTCGATGGCGCGGATTTGGTCTACCAGCACATCGGATTCTTTTCGCAAGCCTGGCGTCCCTTTGGGCAGGTGGACCCGGAGGATCTTGGCTTTTTCCGTCACCTGCGTGGTGATGGGGCAGATGAGCGTGCTGGGATGGGTTTCGTTCAGCAGATCGGTTTGGACTACAACCACCGGGCGAATTTTGCCCGGCTCCGTCCCCATCCGCGGGTTAAGATCAGCCAGATAGAGATGGAATTTCCGGATCTTCATGCTGGAAGGTCATCTTCCAGGCGTTCGAATTCCTTGAGGACGCGCAGGGAATTCATCCGGACGGCTCGAGACTCCTTCTGGAGCTGTTGTTTCAACAGCTTACGCCGGCTCAGGCAGGTATAGAAGTCCAGCGCTTGGTTGATGTAGGTATTCCTCGGAATTCGGATAGCGTGCACAACCCGCTCGACCTCTTCGAAGATCTCTTCCTGCAGTTTCAGCGACAGCACTTTCATGGCATCCCTCCGTATATACCTAAAGTATATACTATGACGGGATGTGAAGCAAGGCGGTAGTTAAAGGGAGCGGCGGAGTTCCGCTTCGGCGTCTACCTGGTCGCGGTTGATCCGGTGCAGCAGCGTACGGGATTTTTCCCGCAGGGCCGGGCTGGCCGCGCGGGATTGCTCGAGTGCCCGGCAGAGTTGGACGGTCATCCGGAAGTAGCGGATCAGCTCCCCCTCGGCGGCTCCCGCCAGCTCCACCACCTTGTCAAAGCTTGCCCCGCCGATCCAGCGTTCCACCGCCGCCGACAGCTGGAAGGCCGGCACCTTGGTGAGCGGGTAGATCCTCAGTTTCCGTTCCTCCTGGTGGATCCGTCCCAGAACCTCGTTCGCTTTGTCCGCCAGCTCCCGGACGCGGCGGCTCAAGTGGACCGGAGGCCCGAACCGCCGCGGCTCGTAGACCAGCGCCAGCAGCAAGGTCCCCAAATCGGTCAGATTCAATTCGTCCAGCAGCCCCATCTCGAACAGCTCGGAGAGGAACAGCTCGTAGCCGTAGATCTGCAGCGCGAACACCCCCTTGGCCGAGAGACGCTCCGCGGCGCCCGGCGGGTTGACGTAGCCGAGAAACTGAAGCAGCTTGAGCTTGCGTTCGATCAGTGAGAAAGCCTCTCTCTGCTGGAGGGCCGTTGATTGGTGGGCATGCAGTGTCTTTTGGTAGAAAGGAAGCAGTTCCTGCTGGTGGCGGCGGTACAGGTTGAGGACGGTCGCGTAAGTGAGGTTGAAACGGCTGGAGACCTGCTCCGGTTTTCCGTAGATCAGGTTGTTGAGCTCCGGGAAGGAGGTCTCCCAGGGGTTGACCCGCAGGTAGATGAAGCCGGTCTCATCCAGGCCGCGCCGCCCGGCGCGCCCGGCCATCTGGGAGAGTTCCCGCACCCGCATGAGGGTGCGGGGTCCGTCGGCCCGCTTGAGCAGGGTGTCGAGCACCACGGAGCGGGCCGGCATGTTGATGCCGAGCGCGAAGGTCTCGGTGGTGACGATCACCTTGATGAGCCGGGTGGTGAAGAGGACCTCCACCACTTCCTTGAGCGTCGGCAGCAGGCCGGCATGGTGGAAGGCCACGCCCTGCGCGACCAGTTCCCGCATGGCGGCGGCCGAGCGCTCGTGGCTGATCTCGTAGCGGCGGCAGAGCTCATCGAAGCGGGCCAGCAGCTTCGCGCGGGTTTCCTCGTCGGCCAGCCCAAGAGCCGCGAATTCCCAGGCCAGCTCTTCCACCCGCTTGCGGCTGAACGCGAAATAGAGGCAGGGCAAGTGGAGGGCCTCCTGGACCTTGCGCACCAGGTGGTCGGCCCGGTTCGGTTTTCCCCGAGGGTGCTCGGACGCCGGAACGAATCCGGCGCCGCGCTTCTTGAAATAATGCCGCCCGCCGCGCTGGCGGCGCATCTGGAACGGACGCCGGCCGACGGAGGGCTTGTCCATGCTGCGGTAGCCGTCCATTTTCAGCCGGCCCAACTCCCAGTACAGGTCGTCCTGGCATTGGAAGGCGAACTTGAGCGGGACCGGCCGGTGGTTTTCCTCGATCACCCGCACGGGCCGGCCATGGATCCGCTCGATCCAGGAGGCCAGCTGCCGGGCGTTCGGGATCGTGGCGCTCAAGGCGAGGATTTCTGTTTCGCGTGGGGTGAGCAGCAGAGACTCCTCCCAGACCGTGCCCCGCTCCGGGTCGTCCAGGTAATGGACCTCATCGAAGATCACCCATTTGCAGCGGGCGAACCGTTCGCCCCCCTCGAACAGGCTGTTCCGGTAAATCTCGGTGGTCATGATCAGCAGTGGCGCGTCGGGGTTCAAGGTGACATCACCGGTCAGGATGCCGACCTTCTCGCCGTAGATGGCGTGGAAATCCCGGAACTTCTGGTTGGAGAGGGCCTTGATCGGGGCGGTGTAGATTGCCATCCCGCCGGATCGCAGCGCCTCTTCGACTGCGATCTCGGCGATGACGGTCTTGCCGGCACCGGTGGGGGCGGCAACGAAGACGGAGATGCCGCCGCGGATTGCTTCGATGGCTTGGGCCTGGAAAGGGTCGTACGAAAATTGATGCATGGGGTATTATGATACAATAACGACCGAAACGATCGGTAATGATGAAAGGAGGTTGGGATGCGTCGTCGGAGCTGGGTGGTAATGATTCTTGTAATGGTAGTGGTGGCGGCGGCGGGCCGTCCGGCATTCGCGGATGAGGGAACGCAGGACACCGGAAGGCTGATCGCAACTAAGCTGTTCCGGGGAATCGTCAACGCGGCGACCGGTTGGATCGAGATCCCGAAGCAGATCTGGCAGGAAAATCAGGCATCCGGCCCGGCGAAGGGATGGACCTGGGGATTCGTGAAAGGGATCGGTTACGCCGTGGGCCGCTCGGTGGTGGGTGGCTTTGAGATCGTGACCTTCCCCATCCCGGTGCCGGAAGGATTCCGGCCGATCATGCATCCGGAGTACGTTCTCTCCGACCTGCCGGAGAATCCTCAACCACGCTGAGAATTCCGGACGAAAAAATCAGGGACGGTTTTTCCACCGAACGCAGGGTGGGGAAACCGTCCTTTTCTTTTCGAGGGAGGAAATGAACCAGCGTTCGTTTGGAAAGCCCGGCTGGAAGGTGTCGGAGATCGGTTTCGGCTGCTGGGGGATGGGCGGCGGATGGGGCCCGCGGGATGACGCCGAAGCGAAGCAGGCCGTCCGGCGGGCGCTGGAGCTCGGGGTCAATTTCTTCGATACGGCCTACGTCTACGGAGACGGCATGAGCGAACGGATACTGGGTGAGGCGCTGCAGGGAAGCCGGCAGCCGTTCCGCGTCGCCACGAAGGTGCCGGCCAAGACGATGGAATGGCCGGCGCGTCCCGGGATGCAGATCGCGAAGGCCTTCCCGGTGGATTGGATCGTGCAATGCACCGAGCGGTCGCTGAAAAATCTTGGGATGGAGCGGGTAGACCTGCAGCAGATGCACGTCTGGACCGACGCTTGGGCGGACGCCGACGAGTGGCGGAAGGCGGCGGAGAAGCTCAAGCGGGAGGGGAAGATCCGTGCCTTCGGTGTATCGGTGAACGACCATGAGCCGGAGTCGGTCTTGAAGCTTGTGGCGACGGGTGAGATCGATTCCGTGCAGGTGATCTACAACATCTTTGATCAGAGACCGGCGGAGCGCCTCTTTCCGCTGGCCCAGGAGCACGGCGTCGCGGTGATCGCTCGAGTCCCGTTCGATGAGGGATCGCTGGCCGGCGCTTTCACGCCGGAGACACGATTCCCCAAAGGGGACTGGCGGGCCGGCTATTTCAAGGGAGAGCGCCTGCAGGAGACCTGCGAACGGGTGGAACGTCTGAAGGGTTTACTCGGCCCCGAGGCCCCCACGCTGCCGGCCCTCGCGCTGAAGTTCGTCTTAAGCCACCCGGCGGTTTCCACGGTCATCCCCGGCATGCGCCGGATCGCCAACGTGGAAGCCAACTGCGCGGTTTCGGACGGCCACCTGCTTCCGAAGGAAAAACTCGCCGCGCTGAAGGAGCACGCCTGGCCGCGCAACTTCTATCAAGGTGCTTGGGATTGAAACCTTCTCTCTTTTTTCTCACCCTTTTTCTAGGTGTTTCCGTTGTTTATGCGGAATCCAGAACCGAAATGGCGGTGTCAGAAATAAGAGAAGATCGGTCGCTTGAGGCCTTGCTAAAGAAGAGGGACTATTCTGCTGCCAAGAAAATAGCAGAAGCCATTCTGAAAAAGGATCCCAATCACGCACTTGCTTTGGAGGTGGTGCAGACGGAATTCGAGAGCCCGAATGTCAGGCCGGACGGGATGTATGTGTCCTCCTCTTTCGGGTTCCGGGTAAAAAAACCGGAGGGTTGGATTGTTTTCGACCGGGAAACAAACGGGGAATTCTTTAAGGTACTGGTCACCTCGGATTCTATGAACGTTGCTTGTTATTTTTCAAGCGGCATTCCTCCGGTTGGAAAAATACGGATCGAATTAGTGGAGAGGCCACGGGAGCCATTATCCAAAGAGGAGTTCGCCGCGGTTGTTTCTAGGACGGCAGACCGGCTGTCAGCTGCTCAGTACAAGTTCGAGGGGCCGAAAGAGGTTGAGCTGAACGGCAGATCCTTTTATCGCTTAGATTCGAGTGATCCTGATCGTGATGGAAGCGGGAGATTTTCCTCCGCAGTCTGGATGTTCTCCTCCGGTGATGGAATCTATTCGGTTACCTGTGTGGACTCCACGGATCGAATGGCTCATGATCTTCCAGTTTTTGAAGGGGTGGTAGCGAGTTTTGAGGGGATACAATGAAAACCTTCCGCGAAGAGCTTTGGTTCGACACGAAGCAGCGGCAGGAGTTCCTCAACATCACGCCGCAGGTGGAGGCGGCGGTAAAGAAGAGCGGCGTCCGGGAGGGGATGGTGCTGGTGAACGCCATGCACATCACCGCGTCGGTCTTCATCAATGATGATGAGGAGGGGCTGCATCAGGACTTCGCCGATTTTCTGGAGAAGCTGGTTCCGTACGATCTGAAGCGCTACCGGCACAACCTGACCGGCGAGGATAACGGGGACTCGCATATCAAGCGCCAGCTGTTCGGGCGGGAGGTGGTGGTGGCGATCACGAAGGGCAAGCTGGATTTCGGGCCCTGGGAGCAGATCTTCTACGGGGAGTTCGACGGCCGGAGGAAGAAGCGGGTGCTGGTCAAGGTGATCGGCGAATAGTGAAAAAGAAGCGGGAGTTCTCCGCGGCGGAGCGGATCCTGGCGGCTGTCGACGCGCTGCCCGAGCCTTCCATGACGGAGCTGGCCGAAGCGGTCCGGGCGCAGGCGAAGGTCCGGGGGCTGATGATCCAGCTGGACGGCCCCTCCTATGAGATGGTCCCGGTGGCCCTTTCCCCCTGGATTTTCACGCCGGAGGTGGAGCGGTACCTGAAAGGTTTCTTCCGGGGCATCCGCAGGAGCGTGAACCGGGTCCTCGCGCATTACTTCGAGGACGAAAAACTCCAGGCGATCCTGCCCCTGCGGGAGAGCGAGCTGAAGTGGCTCAAGGCCGGCTGCACGGACGGCATCCCCCGGCCGCAGACGATTTTCGAACGGTTCGACACGAACCTGGGCCCCCATCCGGAGCAACAGCTCAACGACTTCCAGGTGATTGAGTTCAACGGCGTGGGGGTCGGCTGCGTCTATCTTATCCCGGCGGCGACGGAGCTGCTTCAGGAACATCTTTTCCCGCGGCTGAAGGAATCCCTGCAGGATCTCTCCTTGAACGCGCCGGCCGATTACCGGCAGCTGCTCCTTCAGGAGCTTCAGGTGCACGCGCGCGCCATCGAGCGGCCGGCCTGCCGGGTGGGGCTGATCGAGCGGCGGGAGACCGTGTCAGGCGGCTGCGATGAGTTCACCCGGATCAGCTCCTTCTTCGGAGAGCGGGGAGTGACGGCGGTGGTGGGAGACCCCCGCGAGATCGAGCAAAAGGGGAACGATCTGTTGCTGAAGGGGGAGCCGGTGGATGTGCTGTACCGGGATTTCCAGCTGGAGGAAGTCGTCTCCATCAAGACGCACGGCGGCTCGGTGGACGGGATCGAGACTGCCTTCGCCCGGAACCAGGTGGTCTCCACTGTGTTCGGAGAGTTTGACCATAAGAGTCTGTGCGAGCTGCTCTCCAACCCGGAGTTCGCCGGCTACTTCAGCCCGCTCGAGTTGCGGGCCGCGCGGAAGCATTTTCCCTGGACGCGGCTGGTGTTGGAGCGCAAGACCACCGACGCGCAGGGAAAAGAGGTGGACCTGGTGCCGCACATCCGTGAGAATCGGGAGCGCCTCGTGTTGAAGCCGAACCGCGGATATGGAGGCGAGGGGGTGGTGGTCGGCGACGCCGTCGGAGCGTCGGTCTGGGAGGAGGCGCTGGGGAAGGCGGTCGAGAAGCCGAAGAGCTGGGTGGTCCAGGAGCAGGTTTCCATTCTGAAGGCGCCGATCGTCCTGCTGGAAGAGAAGGGCCGGCCGAAGGTGCAAGAGAGATACGTCACGCTGGGAGTGACCGCGACGCCGCGCGGGGTGAGCTTCGTCGGCCGATGCTCGGAGCGGCCGGTGGTCAACATCAGCCAAGGGGGCGGGCTGGTTCCCGTCTTTTTGGCGGGGAAGCGATCATGACCCGCAGAGTCGGGTTGCTCCTCATCCTTGGTTTCGCCGGAATTCTGGTTGCCTCCACCTTCCACCTGGTGGACTACTATCCCGGTGCCGATGAGGGGTTCTACCTGCGCTACTCCAGCCGGATTGCCGCGGAAGGGCCCGGGGTTTTCCCCCAGCTTTTCCAGGAGTACCTGAACAGCGAGAAGACCAACCAGTACTTTCCCAGCCCGATGCGAGTGGGGACCCTGCTGATCAGCGGGGCGGCGGTCCGGCTGGGCGGGGCGAGCTACCGGACTTTATCATTGCTTTCCCTGGCGGCCTTCCTGGCCCTGCTGCTGGTCATCCTCATCAATTCCCGGCGTTGTTTTGGGGAACGGACCGCTTTCTGGATCACTCTCTTTTTGGCAGGTTCTCCGTTTCACATGGCATTGGCCCGGCGCGCCCTGTCGGATACCTTGGGCAGCTTGTTGATCAATGGTTCTCTGTGGGCGCTGTGGTGGGCGCTGTCGGACGACTCTGAGCGGAAGGGGCGCCGATGGTGGTTCGTCTCGGCGCTTTACGCCGTGACCTTTCTCGCGAAGGGTTCCACCTTTATCCTGATCCCGATTTCCCTGTTCTTCCTGTGCAGGCAATCGGGTTGGTTCCGGCGGCCATTTCCCTGGTGGCCGACCGCCGCAGTGAGCGTTGTTCCGCTGGCGATTCTGCCGGTGGTATTGGTCACGGCGGCGGGCGGCTTCGACGTTCTCTGGCGCACGGCCCAATTCGCCCGCGGGGCCTACTCGAGCCCGTACGCGCTTCAGTACCTGCAGGGTCCCTGGTTCCGTTATGTGGTGGATTTCCTCCTGATCTCGCCCTGGACCACGCTGATGTACCTGATCTGGCTGGGGGTCCTGCTGGCTTCACCCACGCGGGATGAGGGAGCCTGGTTCTGGGGGATCATCCCGCCTCTCTACCTAGCCGGCGCCGCATTCTTCCCGTTAAGGGACGCCCGCTATCTGCTGGCGCTGGAGATGCCGGTCCGGATGGGCGCCCTGTTTCTCATCCAACGGCTGGTTGGAGAACAGAGACAGAACCGCTGGGCGGCGGTTCGGATGGGGATGGTGTTGCTGCCTTTGTTATGGATCGACTTGCGAACCTTCTATCTCTTCGTAATCACGAATCTTTACGAGCCGACCAGTTTCTACCTGCTGCACCTCCGCCACTTTCTTCCGCGGTAGCTATTCCTCAAGAGGGGCGAAGCCATGGCGGGCGGTGTTCTCGGTGATCGTCTGCGCCTGAAGGAATTGCAGCAGGGTGTCCGGCCCGCCTGCTTTGGTGCCGGTGCCGGAGAGTTTGAATCCGCCGAACGGCTGACGGCCGACCGCGGCGCCGGTGATCTTCCGGTTGATGTAGAGGTTGCCGACGTGGAATTCCCGCATCGCTTGCTCGATGTGGCGCGGGGAGCGGGAGTAAAGGCCTCCGGTCAGCGCGTAGGGGACGCCGTTGGCGATCCGGAGCGCCTCGTCGAAAGAGCCGGCGGACAGGACCGACAGCACGGGCCCAAAGATCTCCTCTTGAGCAAGGGAACTCTCCGGTCGGACGCCGCTGAATAAGACCGGCGGGACAAAATAGCCTTTCAAATTCTTCGGTACGATTCCCTCGCAAAGAACTTTCGATTCCTTCTTCCCGTTCTCGATGAAGCGGAGCACCCTCTCTTGGGCCGCTCCGTCCACCAGCGGCCCGATGACCGTGGCCGGATCCTCCGCCGGCCCGACCGGCAGGGAGCGGATCGTCTCCACCAGGCGGCCGAGGAATTTCTCCATCACGGTTTGAAGCACGATGACGCGGGAGCAGGCGGAGCATTTCTGGCCGGAGTAGCCGAAAGCCGAGGCGGCCACCCCCAGTACCGCCTCATCCAGGTCGGCGTCGTCGTCCACGAGGATAGCGTTCTTGCCCCCCATCTCGGCGATCACCCGTTTGACGTGTGGTTGGGCCGCCGGCACCTCCGCCGCCAGGCGGACGATTTTCAAGCCCACCTTCCGCGAGCCGGTGAAGGCGATCCATCGCGTGCGCGGCGAACGGACCAGGGATTCGCCGATCTCTTCGCCGGGGCCCGGCAGGAATTGCAGCACGCCGGGCGGAAGCCCCGCTTCCAGCAGGATCCGCGCGAGGTGAAACGCGACCACTGAAGATTGTTCCGCCGGCTTGAGCAGGACGGTGTTCCCGGCCGCCAGCGCGGCGGCGGTCATGCCCGTCAGGATCGCAAGCGGGAAATTCCAGGGAGCGATGACCGCGCCGGGCCCGAGCGGTTGGCGGCGATAAAAATTCCGCTCTCCGGGCAGTTGGCGGACCTCCCCCAGCCCCTCCAGGCGAAGCATCTCGCCGCTGTAGTACATGAGGAAGTCCACCGCCTCCGCGACGTCGGCATCCGCCTCGATCCAGGGTTTTCCGACTTCCAGCACCTCCCATGCGGCCAGCTCGAAGCGGCGCCGGCGAACCTGCTCGGCCGCCCGCTGAAGGATTTGCGCCCGCCGCGCGGCGCCGAGGCCGCTCCACCCCGGCCAAGCCTTTTCCGATTCCGCCAGCGCCCGCTCGGCGTGCGCCGGCTCGGCTCGGGCGACCAGGCCGACCCGCTGCTCGGGGTGGGAGGGATTCTCCCGTTTCATCCAACGTTCCGGGAAGATTTTCTCGGAGCCGATGATCAGCGGGATCTTGGCGCCGGCGGAATTGTTGACTCGCTGGATTGCTTCCTGGAACGCGGCGCGGTTCGCCGCAACGGAGAAGTCAGTGAGCGGCTCATTTTTAAACTCCAACTGGTTTTCCCTCCATGTCCGCGATCCCGGCCGCGAGGAAAGAATACTGGGAGGTATTTTCCAGGATCCGGCGGACCAGGTACGCCATCCCCGGGATCAGGTCGCCCACCGGCGTGTAAATCCGCAGCGGGATCCCCGCCTGCCGCACTGCCTGCTGCATCGCCTCGCTCATCCCGAACAGCATCTGGCATTCCCACCGCTCCTGCGGCACGCTGAGCCGCCGCGCCTGCGCTACTGCCCGCGCGATAGAGCGGAGGTTGTGGGTGGCGACGGCGGTTCGGACGACGGAATGGTTCTCCAGCAGGAGATCGATCAGCCGCTCGTAAGAGGCGTCGGTCTCCGATTTCTCGGTGTAGACGGGGCAGGGCCATTCCCGCTGCCGGGCCAGGAGCACCTCGGAATCCCAGTAAGCGCCGCGGACCAGGCGGACCGTGATGGGGACGCCGCGCCGCGCGGCCCAGTCCAGCAGACGGCGGGTGCAGGGCTCGGCATCCTTGAGGTACGCCTGGATCACCACGCCGACCGACGAAGCCGCGGGAAAACATTCCTCCAGCAGCCGTTGCGTGAGCGACAAGGTTAAATCCCTCAACTGGTACTGCTCCATGTCTATATTTAGGAAGCCGCCGCGGTCGAGGATCGCCTGGAACAGCGGCCGGGCGCGGGGGAGGATCCGGCGCCAGGCCCCCTCCGGATCCACCGGGTCGAACGGGAAGGCGAGGGAAGAAAGTTTCAGCGAGAGGTGGATCGGCGACGAGAAGAGAGCGCTCCAGCGTTGGACGGCATCCCGATAGGCCTGCAGGACCCGGTCCGCCTCCGCTTCACTCACGGTGGCTTCTCCCAGCAGGTCGAGGGTGATCCGGAATCCTTGGGCTTCGAGCCGCCGGATGGGGCCGGCGGCGTCATCGAGGGTCGCTCCCGCCAGGAACAGCCGGGCGATCGCCGTCGCGGTCTGCCTTGTCACGGCAGCGGCGGCCCGCGCCGTCACCAGCCCGGAGCGCGTGGCGGCCAGGCCCACCCGCAGCGGCAGGGGCAGCCGCCCCGAGGCTTCCGGGAAATATTCCTGTAGGTGCTGCGCGATCTGCCGGGGCTCCTGCAGGGCCGGCAGGCAGTCCATGAACCGAAGGACCTGGGTCCGCAGGGAAGGGTCGTCCATGCACCAACGCAGAACCTGGAATTCCCAGCGGTGGGAACGCTGGATCTCCGGCCAGTATTCCCGCGCGGAGGCCTGCAGCTGCTTTGTGATCTCTTGGATTTCCTGCTCCATCCTTCTGTTATACTGCATCTGTATTTTAATGAGAATCCTCCGGCTGTCGTTGATCTTATTCCTCGTTGGTTTCGTGGCTGTGGCGGGATGTCTCTGGTGGGTTCAGACTCCGGCCGGCGCGAAGTGGGTTTCCTGGCGGCTGACAGCGCAACTGAAATCGTCCGCGCCTGGGACCCGCGTGGAGGTCGAAAAGATCAAGCTGGAATGGCCGCCCTCTCTGACGGCGGAACAGGCGGTCTGGAGCGACGCGGCCGGCCGGCCGATCCTGCACCTGGTGCGAGTCCGTTTGGCGTTGGACCGTTCAAGTTGGGAGGCAAGCGCGGAAGTGGCCCGGTTGGACCTGGCCGCGCTGGACCGGGCGGTCGTGCGCGGCGAATTGCGGGCGAATGGTTTTCTGCACGGCAGTGTCCGGTTCCGGCGCGAGAAAGGCCGGACGGACGACCTGGACCTGAAGCTGCGATCCCATCAGCCCGGCGGGAACATCAACAGCAAGCTGCTGGAGAGTTTGGTGGAGATGATGCCGGCGAACGACGTCCGGGGGATCCTGCTCAAGGCGCTGAAGGACAAAGCGACGTTTCATTTTGATGTCGGAAAGCTGGACCTGACCACGGAGAAAGACCGGCGGGTCTTAAGGCTGCTGTTGGACGGCGACCATTTGCTGGATCTGACCATCCGGATCCCGAAAGAGGTTGAGGATTTCTCGCGGTTGCTGAATCAGTTTCTGAACGGCATTTAAGAGGAGGAAAAGACAATGAAGATAGGGAGGAAGATTCTTTGTTCCATATTGGCCGGATCAGGCAGCGCGGTCCTGATTGGAGGGATCGGCTGCCGGGCGACGGTGGCCGGGGATCCGGACCGGCCGATCAAGATCGAGGCGCACGTGACGATCGATGTGCGGCAGATCAAGGAAGAGGCGCATTCGATCGAGGATATGGTGAGCGGCCCGGCGGCGAAAAAGAGCTCCCGGCTGGAAGGTTGGCTGGTCGGGACCGCTTGGGCGGAACTGAGCCCGGAGGTGATGCAGGCAATCAATTCCCGGCGGGACCGGCTCAGCGAGATCAAGCTATTCAAAGCCCAGGGTCTGATCGGCGAGGACAACCAGGGACATGTCGCGGCGCTGGGAGGGGACCCGAAGGCGCAGGCGTTGGTGGAGGCTGAGAACCGTGACCGCGAGACGATTTATCAGGCGCAGGTGCAGCAGAAGGGTCTGCCGGCTGACGCGATCGGGACGGTCCGGGCGGCGTTTGCTCAAGAGCAGCGGGATCGCGCCGAACCGGGCGAGAAGATCCAGCAATCCTCCGGCGAATGGGTGACCAAATAGGCTCATGATTTCTGAAGTCACGCTGACGGCGAAGGGAGAACGCTGGCGCCGCACGCGGCATCCCTGGATCTACCGGGACGACCTGCAGGGGCTGGAAGAATCGTTCGCCGGCCGGGTGGTCCGGGTGAAGGGGCGGGACGGCACTCCACTGGGCCAGGCCTTCTGCAATCCCCGCTCGAAGATCACGCTGCGCTGGCTGACCTACAACCCCGGCGAGCCGGTGGACCGGAAATTTTGGGCCGGGCGCTTGAAGGCGGCGCTGGAGTTCAGGGAGCGCGTCGTGAAAGATTCCAACGCCTACCGCCTGATCCATTCCGAGGCGGACGGTTTCCCCGGTCTGATCGTGGACCGCTACGGCCAGGTGCTGGTTGTGCAGAGCCTGAGCTTGGGGATTGATCAGTTGATGCCGACGATCCTGGATCTGCTGGCGGAGACTCTGCATCCAAAAGCGGTGGTGGCCCGCAATGATTCCGCGGTCCGGAAGATGGAGGGCCTTCCCGTTGAGAAGAAGCTCCTCACTGGAAAACTTCCGGAACGGATCGAGGTGACGGAAGGGAAGCGCCGCTATTGCGTGGACGTGATGGAGGGACACAAGACCGGCGCCTACCTGGACCAGCGGGAGAATCGCCTGTGGGCCGCGAACTACGCGCGGGGACGGGTGCTGGATGTCTTCGCCTATCAGGGGGGATTCAGCCTGCAGGTGGCAGAGAAGGCGCAGGAGGTGATCGCGCTGGAGGATTCAGCCGGCGCGCTGGAGCACCTGAAAGAGAACATGAAGCTCAACGAGATCACCTCGGTGCGGGCGGAGAAGGGGAACGCCTTCGAGAAGCTGCGGGAATTAGAGAAGAAAGGAGAGCGGTTCGATCTGGTGATCCTGGACCCCCCGGCTTTCGCCAAGAACCGGAAGGAGATCCAAGATGCCTTTCGCGGCTACCGGGAGATCAATCTTCGGGCGCTCAAGATGCTTCAGCCGGGCGGTGTGCTGATCACCTGTTCCTGCTCTCATCTCGTCACGGAGGAGATCTTCGCGGAAATCCTGCGTGAGGCGGCCGCCGACTCGCAGCGGATGGTCCGCCTGATCGAGAGCCGCACCCAGTCGCGGGATCACCCGGTCCTCCTGACCCACCCGGAATCGAAATATCTCAAGTGCGTCGCGCTGGAAGCGGTGTAAGCCGATGTGGATCTGGCTGGGCCTGGCCTGCGCCCTTCTGACCAGCACGGGCGACGTCCTCTGCAAGAAGCTCCTCGGGGGCTCGGACGAGCGGGTGGTCGGATGGGGACAGCTCCTCTTCACGTTGCCGTGGGCGGCGGGGGTCATGCTGCAGCATGGCTGGCCGAGGGTTCCCGCCGCTTTCTGGATCACGGTCGCCGTCATGCTTCCTCTGGAGGTAACCGCAACTCTCTGTTACCTTAAAGCGATCCGGATCTGTCCCATGTCGCTGTGCATCCCGTTCCTGGCGATCACGCCGCTGCTGACGGTACTGACCGGCTGGTTTTTCTTGGGGGAGCGGGTGAGCTGGGTCGGCTTCATGGGAGTGGCCTCTGTGACGGTGGGCGCCTACGTGCTGAAGGCGGAGCACGCGGTGCGGGGACTCCTGGAGCCGTTCCGTGAGATGTTCCGGGTGCCGGGCATCCGGTTGGTGCTGATCACCGCCACCTGCTACGGCGTCACCTCCACGCTCGGGAAAAAAGCGATCCTCCTTTCGAGCCCGACCGCGTTTCCCTTCCTTTATTATGCCCTGAACACGCTGGTGCTCGGGGAGATCGCGCGGCGGGCCGTCTCGGCGCGCGGCATGCTCTCAGCCGTGCGGTCCCAGTGGCGGCTCTTCCTGCTGGTGGGGTTGGCCTCGGCCGGCTCTTTATTCGCGTTCTCTTTCGGGATCCAGCAGGCGCCGGTGGCCTACTTCATCTCAGTCAAACGGCTGAGCCTCCTGATCACCGTCCTGTTCGGCGGGTTTCTGTTTGGGGAGGAGGCGTTCGGCCGCCGGGCCCTGGGGGCCGCTCTCATGCTCAGCGGGGCGGTCCTGATTACCTTGGGGGCGCGGTGATACAATGAAGCCGATGCCGAAACCCCTCACCACCGAGCGGCACGCGCGCTCCGGCATCGGGGCAAAGCTGCCGCCTCTCGAGTGCTGGCCCAACCAGTACCCGGGCTACGAAATCGTCATTGAGATCTCGGAGTTTACCTCCGTTTGTCCCCGGACCGGCCTGCCGGATTTCGGCGTGATCCGGATCCGCTACATGCCCCGCAAATGGTGCGTGGAGCTCAAATCCCTCAAGTATTACGTGAACGGTTTCCGGAACCTCGGCATCTTTCAGGAGAACGCGGTGAACCGGATCCTGGAGGAGGTTGTGGCGGCGGCCAAACCGGCCTGGGCCGTGGTGACGGGGGAGTTCAACGCCCGCGGCGGCATGAAGACCACCGTCGAAGCGAGATACCCACGAGCAAGAAAATGAGGGACCAGCCACGGGTGACGCCGGAGGGAGGACCCGCCGCCACGCCCGCAGTCCGCCTCCGGCGGACGAGGACGGACGGAGGGAGCACCCGCAGGCGGCAGGACCCGTGGCCAGCTTTAGCCTGCTTGCTGATTGTCTGCCTCGGCGGGTGCATGATGCGGCCGGCGGCGAAGGGGCCGGCCACCGAGCTCGAACAGATCCGGCAACAGATCCATTTGCGCGGCGGGAGCGTTCTCTCCGCCGGCGCGGCCAAGGTGGAGATCACGCCGCCGGTCGGCACGCCGCTGGCCGGCTATGCCAAGCGGTACGGGAAGCCGTCCATCGGCATCCACGATCCCCTCTACGTGCGGGCGCTGGCCTTGAGCGACGAGGAAGACACCCTCCTGCTGATCTCCGCCGATCTGCTGGTCTTTCCCCCTCCCTTTTCGGAGCGGATATTCCGGCTGATCGAGGAGAAACAGAAGCTCCAAAGGCAGTCGATCATTCTCACGACCACGCACACTCACTCCGGTTCCGGATCGATTGCGTCCGGGTTTTTATATGAGAAGGTGTTCGGACCTTACCGGCGGCAGGTCGAAGACGGGATCGCCGACCGCATCTCTTGGGCGGTCCAGCAGGCGATGGAGAACCGAAAGCCGGTCCGCTGGGGTGTGGAGACGGACGGCCGGCTGCTGGAAGGATTCGTGGAGAACCGGGCGGCGCCGGGCGGTCCGGCGGACCCTTCTGTTTCGGTTCTTCTGTTTACGGCGCCGGAGATGGAACCGAAAGCGGGGCCGAGAGCGGTGGTGGTTAACGCGACCGCGCATCCGACCTTGATGGATTCGCAGGATCTGAGGATGAGCGCCGATTACCCCGGCCAGCTGTGCCGGCGCGTGGAGGAAGCCTACCCGGGCGCGGTCTGCCTGTTCGTCAATGGGGCGGCCGGCGACGCGAGGCCGAGCGATGCCATCGGCGCCACGGCGGAGGAGCGCGTGCAAAGGTTCGGGGACCTGCTGGCGGAAGGGACGGAAGCGCTGATCAATCGGGCTTCACTGCATGAGAAGGGGGATCTGGCCGCGTGGGGAGGGTGGTACGGCTTGCCCGAGCCCCAGATCCACCTGGGCCCGATCCCGATCCATCCGGAGATCGGTCGGCTGATGCGGCCGACCTCGGCCTATCTGCGCCTTGCGGCGCTCGACAACGTCCTGCTGGTCCCGCTGCCGGCGGAGCTGACCACCGATCTGGGCGTGGAGCTGAAACTGAAGCTGTCTCGAGCGGGATCGCAGCCGATCCTGCTCGGCTATGCCGACGGATACCTGGGATACGCGGTCACCCCGCGGCAGTACGAAAGCGGCTCGTACGAAGCCGGCATGACCTGGTACGGCGCCGGGTTTGGCGAGGAGCTGCTGAACCACTTGAAGCTCCTCGCTGCTCTGTATAAAAGGGAAGAGAGCAAATGAGGCGCGCCATGGCGTGGGTGGTTTTAGGCTCCATGTTCTTCACCGGCTGCGCCTCCGGTCCGCAGAAACCGATTCCCATCTTCGCGACCGTCCCTGATGGGGAGCTGCGGTGGGCGGGCGACCTGCCGGTCCTCATCCTGCGCGGCTCCCCTTACGACATGGGATACCAGCACGGTTCCCTGCTGCGCCGCGAAGTGCGCGCTTCCGTGAAGAACATCATGGAATTCGCGGACCGGCGGCTGCGGGTTCCGGGCATCGGCCGCATGATTGTCCGCGGCAAACTGGACCGGGCCTGGAGCAAGATGAAGCCGTTTGTTCCGGACCGCATCCTGGAAGAGATGCAGGGACTGGCCGACGGGGCGGCGATCCCCTTACGGACGCTGCAGCGAGTCCACGCGATTCCGGACATCACCTCCGTCACCTGCGCCAGCGCCGCGGCGGCCGGGGCGGCCACGCGCGACGGCCGGCTGATCCAGATCCGAAATCTGGATTGGGCCATCCAGTCCGGCATCCAGCGGTACGCGGTCCTTCTGGTGCACCATCCGAAAACCGGCCGGCCCTTCGTCAACATCAGCTGGCTCGGCTTCATCGGCGTCATCTCCGGGATCAACCGGCAGGGGATCTCCGTGGCGGAGATCGGGGCCGAGACGCAGGACACGAATCTGGAGGGAATCCCGATGCCGTTCCTTCTGCGCCGGGTGCTGGAGGAGTCGGACGATCTGGCCCAGGCGGTCAAGATCATCCAGACTGGACCGCGCACCGTCGGCTACAACTATGTCATCGCCGATGCCAAAGCCCGCAACGCGGTGGCGCTGGAAACGACCCGTCAACATTTTGCGGCTTTCTGGATGGACAAGGAAGCCATCGTCCGATCCGATTGGGCGCTCGATCCCCAGGTGCGGGACCTGCAGAAGTCCCCGAACGGGGTCAGCTCCTATGAAATCCGCTACCGGGGCCAGGCGGAGCTGTTGAAGCAGTTTCACGGAAAGCTGGATCCGGAGATCGCGATGGCGATCGCCCGCGCGATTGCTCCGTCCAGCAACCTCCAGAGCGTGGTCTATTCCTACCCGCAGATCTGGGTGGCGAACGCCCGCGGCCGGAAGCCGGCGGCAGTCGGCGTCTACCAGCAGGTGGATCTGGAGGATTTCTTCAGCCGCTGAGGCGGCGGCGGAGGAAGGAGTAGGTGGCCATCTTGAGGTAGGGGGTGGCCAAGTAAGCGGAGTAATGGCCGGTCGGCAGCAGGATCAGCCGGGGCCGGCCCATCGCACGCCACAGTTCGAGTGTTCTCCCTAAGCCCAGCACCCGGTCAAACAACCCTGCGATGATGAGGACCCGGCCGGGATCCACCACTCCCGCGAACCGCATCGGCTCGGAAGAGATCACCGCCTGCAGCTCTTCCAAGCCCCGCTGTTGATCCCATCCGTGATGTTCCAGGACAGCTCGCCGTTTCTTCCGCAGAGATTTGTCCTTCGAGGTCATGATGATCTCCGCCACATGGCCGGCCGGCAGCCCCAGCACCGAGCAGCGGACGCGCGGTTCGACGGCGGCCAGGATGGCGGTCAGGATCGCTCCGAGGCTGATCGCGAAAGTGCCGATCCGCCGTGGGTCCACCGACTCCTGCGTCACCAGCCAATCCAGTGCTCGCCGCATCTCGATGATCGTCTGCTTCAAATGCTCCTCCACATCCTTGAGCGGCCGGTCCGCGGAGAAAGGTTCTTTCTGCCGGTAGACGATCACCGCGTGCATCCCCCTTGCCGCGTAGAAAGCGGCGAACTCCCGGATGACCAGGTCGTTCCCGGCCAGGATCGGGGAGATGAGCACGAGCGGCAGCCGGCCGGTTTGGGTTTTGCCCTCGGGTTTGTACCAATCCAGCCGGATTGGGCGGCCGGCGCTGTCCGGAGCCCTCAGCTCCAGCTTCTCCAGGGAATATCCGGACCTCGTTTCACGCGAGGTGATCTTGGCCTGCAGGGAAATGGGAGGATAATGATAAGCGTCGGCCAACGCCGGCGGGAGCGCTCGCGCGGCGCGGCGTAAGCTCGGGACCGGCAGCGTGACACAGCCGCCCAGGGCCAGCGCGGCGGCGAGCAGGGCTGCGATCATTTTGCGCACGGGCGTTATGATATCATGGAGCCGTGATCCTCATCGCCCATCGAGGAGATCCAAGGCACGCCCCGGAGAACACGCTGGCCTCGTTCCGGGCGGCCGCGGCCCGGGGAGCCCGGGCGGTGGAGATGGACGTCCGCCGGAACTCCGACGGCACCTGGGTAGTTTTCCACGATCCGATCCCTCAGCGCATGTCCGATAAGCCGGTCCTTCAGCTTTCCGACGCCCTCACTTTTTGCCGCTCCAGGCGGCTCGAGGTTTATCTCGACGTGAAAGAAACCCAAGCCGAGCGCTCCCTATCCCAACTCATTCGAAAATCCGGCTGGCTGCGGCGGACCACCGTCTTGGCGGGCCGGCCCTCCTCCTTGCGGCGATGGCGGCGGCTGCTTCCCGGCCGGCCCCTTTTTTGGGTGACCGGTTTCCGGAGTTCCGTCACTTCCCGCGCGGTTGCTCAGGCAAGCCGGCTGGGACTGACCGGGTTCGTTTCCTACGAAGGGCGGGTCACCCGGACGACCGTGGAGCGGGCGCATCGGGCCGGGTTGAAACTGTTCGTCTGGACGGTCCGGACCGCGGCGGATCTGAAGCGCTTCACCCGCCTGGAGGTGGATGGGATCATGAGCGAGGTATGGCCGCCGCCCCGTTCGATCTGATCACGGAGGCGAAGCGGCTGGTCCGCTTCAACACGGTCACTTGGGGCTCCAACGCCGAGTGCGCCGTGTACGTGGGGGCTCTGATGCGCAAGATCGGGCTGGAGGTTTCCTATCAGGAGAACAGGGAGGGCGAGACCCTCTTCATGAACGTTGTTGGGCAGGCGGGCCGGGGAAAGGATCCGCTGTTGCTGGCCACCCATCTGGACACGGTCTCGCCGGGCGATCCGAAGCTCTGGACAAAAACCGGCGGGGATCCCTTCCGCTTGACGGCCAAGGGAGATTCCCTCTACGGCTTGGGTGCCGCCGACACGAAGCTGGATCTGCTGGCAAAACTTCTGGCGCTGGGCCGGATCCGCCGCTCGGAGGTGAAGCGGCCGGTCCTGGTGCTCGGCACATTCGGCGAAGAGTCCGGCCTGCGGGGGGCGGCCCGCTTCTGCCAGGGGGATTTGCCCCGGCCGAGCATGGCCCTGGTCGGGGAGCCGTCGGAGCTTTCCCTGGTCACCCGCCACAAGGGGTTGGTGGTGCTGGAGGTCATCTTGAAATCGCGCGGGTTGTTCCGCCCCGACTCCGGGCAGTGGGCGGTCGAGGCGCTGTTCCAAGGCCGGGCCAGCCATTCCAGCACTCCCCATCTCGGCGAGAACGCGCTTCAGCAGAGCATCGCTTTCATGCGGGACCTGCGGCGGAAGTTCACCAAAGTGGCGGTCCTCTCCTGGGAAGGAGGGGAGGGGCACAACATGATTCCCGCTTCGGCCCGGCTCCGTTTCTGCCTTCCGGACGCGCCTAAGAGGTCGTTTGCGCCGGGCGCCAAGCGGAAGATCAAATCGGAGCGGGTCCCCGCCGGTTGGTACTCGACCCTTCCTTGGGAAAAGGCCGCCGCTTGCCTGGAGACGGCGGAGTCTCTCTTTGGCCCCCTCGAAAAAAAGCGGGACAAGGGGTTCGATCCGCCCCATCTGACTTGGAACCTCACGCAGATGAAGGAGTCCAAGGAGGGCTGGTCCCTGGTGTTCGACGTGCGGCCGTTGCCGGGCCAAAGCCTGCGGGCGGCGATCAAAAACTTTGAGGGGAAGCTGTGGAAGCGGTTCGGTCCGCCGGGCGCCGACTGGCAGTTCCGTTTGGAGCGGGACAATTCTCCCCTGGATCTGGATCTCAAAGAGCCGCTGGTCCGGGAGGCCCGCGCCGCCTTAGCCGCGGCCCGGATCCCGCTGCGGATCACGGCCAAAGCGGGCTGCTCGGAGGCGGGGCTGTACGCGCGGGTCGGAATCCCATCGGTGGTGATCGGCCCGGGGCGGGCCAAGGGCAACATCCATCGCCCGAATGAATCGGTTTCCTTGAAGCAGGTCAAAGCGGCGGTCCGGTTTTACGAGGCATTCTTGGAGCGGACATGTTCCTGATTCGTCAAGCGGGGCCAAAAGATTTCCGGGGTGTCTTCGCGCTGGCGAAGGTGCTGGATTCTTACAACCTTCCGGCCGACGGTCCTTACATCCGGAAGCTTCTGCACACTTCGGAGAGTTCTTTCGCCGGCCGGCTTTCCAAGGAGAAGGCCCGGTACCTCTTTGTCCTGGAGAAAACAGGGAGTACCGGGTACAAAGTACCCGGTACTCTTGTCGGATGCTCCCTCATCATCGCCAAGCACGGCACCTGGGGACACCCGCACCTGTGGTTCTCCGAGGATCGGATTGAGAAGAGCAGCCGGACGCTCAAGATCCGAAAGTCCCACCCGATCTTGAAAATGGGTTACACCGAAGACGGCCCCACGGAGGTGGGCGGATTCGTGGTTCTGCCCAGGTATCGGGGCAGGCCGGAGCGCTGCGGGCTCCAGCTTTCCTACGTCCGCTTCCTCTATATGGCGATGTATCCGGAGAGGTTCAAGCAGACCGTGCTGATCGAGTACCGAGGCGCGATGGGGATCGGAGGGAAAAGCCCGTTTTGGGAGGCGATCGGCCGGGTCTTCACCGGGCTCTCCTATCAGCGGGCGGACCGGCTGAGCGCCACCAACAAAGAGTTCATCCTGGGACTGCTCCCGACCGAGCCGATTTACTGCGCTCTGCTGCCGAAGCCGGTCCAGCGGGCAATCGGCGCGATCCACCCGGCCGCGATGCCGGCGGCCGCGCTGGCGGCCCGGATCGGGTTCCGTAGGATCCCGCAGGTGGAGCCTTTCGACGGCGGGCCCTATTACTCCTCCGCTCTACGCGACATCCGGCTGGTGCGTGAAACGCGCAACCTGCCGGTGGCGCGGTTCCCCTCTCCCCGGGGAGAGGGTAGGGTGAGGGGGATTCGCCCTCACTTGGTGGCGGCTGAGACGGGAGGAACTTTCCGGGCGGTGCTGATCGATGGGACGGTTTCGATGGGACGGTTTAAAATGGAAGAAAAAGGATTCGACTGGTTGAAGGTCCGGTCAGGAGACCCAGCCTATGTCTGTGCTGTTCCGAGGTAATTACATCGGCGGCCGGTTCATCCGGCCCGGCAAGGGAACCGAGCTGATCAGCGAGGATCCCGGGGACCTGTTCGATCCGGTGGGGCGAGCGATCGTTTCAGAGGATGCAGTGGATCAGGCGGTGGCCGCCGCGGAGAAGGCCTTCCCGAAATGGAGCGGGCTGGCATCCGGCCAGCGGATCGCTCGGATGAAGGCGTTCCGGAAGGCGATGACCCAGCGCAGGAGCGCGCTGATCACGCTGACGGCCCGAGAGGTGGGCAAGCCGATCGGCGAGGCGACCCGCGAGATCGACCGCCTCATCGCCAAGGTGGACGAGATGGTCACGGCCGGCCTCAAGCTGGTCCGGACGACCTCGGTCCGGGTGGACCGGGGCGTGAGCGGCGAGTGCGTTTGGCGCCCGCTGGGGGTGCTCGCCGTGATCGGCCCGTTCAATTTTCCAGCGCACACGCCGGGCAGCCACATCATCCCGGCTCTGCTGACCGGCAACACGGTCGTCTTCAAACCCTCGGAGCTCACCCCGTTCGTCGGCCAGGCGATCGCGGAGTGCCTCGACATCGCCGGCTTTCCCGCGGGTGTCTTCAATCTCGTGCAGGGAGGGTCCTCGGTCGGAGTGCGGTTGGTGAACCACCTCCGAGTGTCCGGTATTCTGTTCACCGGTTCCACGGCGGCGGGCCAGGCGATCAGGAAGGCAACGCTGGATGCTCCGCAAAAAATGCTGGCACTCGAGATGGGCGGCAAGAACGCGGCGATCGTGCTGGAGGACGCGAACCTGGAGCTGGCCGCGCGGGAAATCGCGATCTCCGCTTTTTCAATGGCCGGCCAACGCTGCAACGCGACCAGCCGGGTCATCCTCCATCGGCGGGCTGCCAAGCTGTTCCTGCAGCAGCTCCTGGCCGCGGCGGACCGGGTGAAGATCGGCTACTCGCTGGAACCGGATGTTCTGATGGGCCCCCTCGTCAACCACGACGCGGTGGCAAAACTGCAGAAGTACGTGAAGCTAGCGGAGGAGGAGGGATTCGAGACCCTGCGGCAGGGAAAGGCCCTGGGGGTGTGGGGCAAGCGCCGGGGTTACTACGCGACCCCGTCGGTCCATCTCTCCGAGCGGCCGGAGCAGACCCAGGCTTCCCGCTATCGCAAAGAGGAGATTTTCGGGCCGGATGTGGCGGTCTACCTGGTGAAGGATGAGGAACAAGCGGTTGCCCTCAACAACGAAGTCCCCTACGGGCTCGTCACGGCTGTTTTCACCCGCACCGGGAGCCGGTTCCAGCGTCTGCTGCCCCTCCTGGACACCGGCATGGTGAACTTCAACCGCGGGACGATCTTCTCCTCGGGCAAGCTGCCGTTCGGCGGCACCAAGGCCAGCGGTTCCTTCAAACCGGCGGGGCTCTTCTCTCCCTACTACTGCACCATTCCGGTGGCCGTGTTGAGGGACGGCCGCTCTTTGAGCGAGCGCCACCTGGCCGTCTGACCGCCATGGCGCGGACCGTTCTTCTCGGGGACCCTTCCTTTTTCCGGGTCAAGTCGGGCTCCAACCCGCACACGCGGGATTGGCTGGGGCGCCGCAAGCGGGTGGATCTCTCCAACGCGATAGCGCAGTGGGGACATCTGAAGTCGGCGCTCGAGCAGCACGGCGTCCGCGTTCACGTGATCCCGCCTGACCCGGAATTGCCGGGGCTAGTCTTCCCGGCCAACGCCGGTTTCCGGTTCGGCGGCCGGTTTGTCCTGAGCAATCTTAATCCCGCCCGAGCCGCGGAGAAGCAGCCTTATCGCCGGGCGGTCTCCGCGCTGGGATTGGCAGTCCAGGATCTGCCCGTCCACTATCCGTTCGAGGGGGAAGCCGACTTCATCCCGGTGGGGCATCCTTCCGGTGATCCGGCCCGCGCCGTTGTCCTCTTCACCTACGGCCAGATCGAGCAGCCCCGCTGGGTGTTCCGCGCCGGATTTCCGCCCTACCGAAGGGTGTACGGTTTCCGCTCGGACTACCGGGCCCTGCCGGCGCTGCGCTCCATCGTCCATCCGCTGGAGGTGATGCTGCTGGAGCTGGTGGATGAGCGCCATTATCACGGCGACACGGTCCTCTGCACCTTTGGTCCCCGCAACGAATACTTGATGGCCAGCCTTGAGGGATTGGCGCCGGAATCCACCCGGGCACTCCAAGCCCGGTTCGGCGACCGGCTCCTGCCGGTCAGTCCGGAAGACGGCCGTGGTTTTGCCGCCAACAGCTTCCAGGTCATGGCCGAATATCACGGCGCTCCCGTGCCGGTGCTTCTGATGCCGGACGGCCTGAGCCTGGATCTTTACGAGCAGGTGCGGGCGAGAGGAGTGATCCCGTTCCCGGTGGATGTATCGGAGTTTCTCAGCAAAGGGGGCGGCGCCGTCAAATGCATGCTCCTCGATTTGGGTGATCTGTAACGCAAGGTGTCATTGCGAGCCCCGCCAATGGCGGGGCGAAGCAATCTCGTCTTAGGTCTGTGGTTTTTCAGGCGGCAGCGGTTGGAGATCGGTCGGGGCGTGCTTGGGACGGATCAGCGTGTCCGGATCCATGATCGGCGCGTCGTAAGGGGCGACAGGGAAGCTGAGGATATCCCACATACCGTAGAGAGTTCTGGCCAGTCCCATTCCCACGCCCTTGAAAAAGCCGCGGATCACCCAGTCGCCGGCGCTGTTATCCATCTTTTTCTGCTCTTCCATCTGGGCGGGGATCTCCAGCCAGCCGGTTCCTATGTTCAGAAGCCCGCGGGTGAGCTTCACCCCGGGGTTTCCCCCCGCCAGGGCGGCGGCCGGGAAAGCGGAAATTAGGAGGAGAGCGGCCAGGGCTGAATAACCGATTCGTCGTTGAAGTCGCTGGCTCATGGTTTTAGTTTACGGGAGATCTCGTCCGAATTCAACAAGTGGCTCAGCAATTCCACGCCGTTGACCAGGCGCGGCCCGGCGTGGTGGAAGAATTCCCCGGCCACGGCGTAAACCCTTCCATTTTTCACGGCCCTTAAATCTTTCCAACTTGGGCGGCCGGTGAGCCGGCGCTTCTCCTTGAGCGTCTGAGCGATCGAATAGCTGCAGGGCATCATGGCAATCACTTCGGGGTCATAGGCGCGGACCTCTTCCCACTTCAGCCAGCGGGAGTTTTTGCCCGAGTGGCCCAACCCATCCACGCCGCCGGCGGCCTCCACCATCTCCGGTACCCAATGTCCGGCCGCCATCAGCGGTTCCAGCCATTCGCAGCACCAAACGCGGGGGCGGGGCAGTCTCGAGACCTGCCGGCGCACCGCATCCAGCCGTCGGTTTAAGCCGCCCGCCAGACGATCGGCGGCCGCTTTCCGGCCGGTGATTTTACCCAGCCGCCGGATCTCCTCCAGCACGTCGGTCAGCGTCTGCGCGCGCAGGGTGACCACCTTTGGTTTTGGCGAGAGCCGCTGCAGCGCCTCGCCGACCTCATCGTGCGAGGCGGCGCAGACCGAGCAGAGATTTTGCGTGATCACGAGGTCCGGCTTAAGCTGCCGGAGCAGCGGCAAGTTGATCTCGAACTGATGCGCGTTCTCCTTCTTCAATTTGGCCACTGCTTTGTGGATCGCGAGGCTGTCCTGCGCGGCGATCTTCTTGACGCGGCTGGAGACGACGACCGGTTTCTTGCGGACCTCGGGCGGGTAAACGCAGTGCTGGCTTCGGCCGACCACCGATCGGCCGAGGCCGATGGCGTACAGCATCTCGGTGCCGGTGGGCAGGAAGGAAACGATGCGCGGTGGGGTCATGGAAGGATCGCGGTTTTCACCGCGTCCTGGTCGGTGAGCATCTTCCGGAGGATCGCGGGCAGGTCGTCCAGCGGAGCGTGCCGGGTGATCAAGAGGTCGGGCTTGACGATCCCGTTGGCCAGGAGGTTCAGCGACTGCCGGATTGCCTCCGGCGTGTGGTGAAAAACCGACAGGATCGAGAGCTCGTCGTAATGAACCCGGCGAGTGTCGAGCGGCACCTCGGTGCCGGCGGGACAGCCGCCGAAGAGCAGCACCCGGCCGCCCGGCCGGACGATCGAAAGGGCTTGGCTCCAAGCTTGTGGCCGGCCGACCGCCTCGATGCAGATGTCCGGACCTTTGCTTTCCGGTGTTGCCTTCCGGATCGCCGAGATCGGATCCTCCAGCGTGGCCAGATCCAGGATCACCTCCGCGCCGCAGCGCAGGGCCGCCTCCAGGCGCTTTGTCCCTTTTCCGAGGAGGATCACCCGAGTGCCGGCCTTGGCCGCCAGTTGAACAAACATGAGTCCCACCGGACCGGCGCCCAGAACCACGACCGTCTCTCCTCTGTTGGGTGCGATGGCCTGAATACCTCGCAGCACGCAGGCCAGAGGTTCGGTCAGCGCGGCCGCCTGGAAGGAGAGTTTTTCCGGGATCTCCAGCAGGTTCTTCTTCACGATTCGGGCCGGCAACAAAAGATACTCCGCGTACGCCCCATTGACGAACAGCAGATCCTCGCAGAGGTTCGGCTGGCTGCGCTTGCAGGTGAAGCAGGAGCCGCAAGGGGCGGAGTTGGCCGCCACGACCCGCTGTCCCTCCCTCCAGCCGGTGACGCCCGGGCCGATCTTCTCGATGATGCCGGCGAACTCGTGGCCGAACAGGGCCGGGACTTCAAGCATCTTCGCGTGGCCGCCGTTCCTAAAGACCTTGAGATCGGTGCCGCAGGTGAGGGCCGCCTGGATCCGGACCAGGACTTCTCCGGCTCCCGGTTGGGGAACCGGCCGCTGTTCCAGACGGACATCTTCTTTTCCATAGAGGACAGCCGCTTTCATTTGGCTCCGTTGAATTGGACGATCACTTTCAAGGATTTTGCGGAAGGGGCTGAGGCCACCGCGATCGCCTCGTTGATCCGGGCAAGAGGGAACCGGTGCGTGATCAACGGAGCCACTTGGATCTTTCGCGAAAAGACCAGGTCCGCCGCTTCCGCCTGCAGGTCAATCGAGGCGCTGTAGCTGCCGATCAGCTCCTTCTCCAATTTTCCGATCTGCCCGACATCCACCGGCGCCATCTCTCCGACGCGGGTCTGCGCGAACAAGACCACCCGCCCGGCCGGCCGGACCGCGTCGAGCGCGGTCTGTATCGCTTGAGGCGCGGCCGCGGCGACCAGGGCGACGTCCACCGCTGGTTGTCCTGAGATTGTCGAAGGGTGGACGGTGTCGTCCGCGCCCAGTTTCTTGGCCGTCGCCAATCGCTCGGCGATCGGGTCGGCGACAGTGACCGATCCGCCGGCGAGCTTCGCCAGCTGAAGCAAAATGAGTCCCACCGGGCCGGAGCCCAGGATCAGGACGGTGGAACCGGGCCGGATGCCGGCTTTCCGGATCCCTTTGAGGCAGGTGTTGACCGGTTCGACGAAAGTGGCCTCCTCATCCGATACGCCCTCCGGGATCCGGACCAGTCCCTCCCGTACGATCCAGTCGCTTACCTTGACGTATTCGGCGAACCCGCCCCCGGCCGGCTCGAAGCCGGCGGTCGTACCGACCCGCAGGTACTGCGGGCATTGGGCATATGCTTTGGCGCGGCAGAGGTCGCAATTTCGGCAGGGGATATGGTGGAAAAAGAGGGCCCGGTCGCCTGGTTTCCAGTCCCGCACGCCTGCGCCCACCGCCGACACCCGTCCGGCCACCTCATGCCCGAAGATGCGGGGCGGGGGAGGGTCGCCGTGAGCGATCTTCTTCAAGTCGGTGCCGCAGACGCCGCAAGCCTGCACCTGGAGCACCACCTCTCCTGGGCCGGGTTCCGGAAGGGGGACTTCCTCTATATAGACCCGGTTGGGACCCCGGTAGACCGCCGCTTTCATGCGCCCAAGTTAGCACGCGCTTCTCGACCCCGTCAATCACGCGGGATATAATGCTTAGCCCATGGTCAGCGAGAACCTCGAGAGGGTGCGGGAGAGGATCGCGGCGGCGGCCCGCGCTGACGGCCGGAACCCCGCCGAGGTGCGTCTCATCTGTGTCACCAAGGGAGTCTCCGTCGAACGGATCCGGGAAGTGGTGGCTGCCGGGGTCCGAGAGATTGGCGAGAATCGGGTCCAGGAGGCGCAGGAGAAGAGAGAGAACATCGGTACTGGGGTTTCATCTTTACGGTGGCACCTGATCGGCCGCCTGCAGCGCAATAAGGCGAAGCTCGCCGCCGGGCTGTTCGACGTGATCCACTCGGTGGATTCCCCGGAACTGATCGAAACGCTGGATCGGTTTGAACGGAAGTTGGAGGTGCTGATCCAGGTGAATGTCTCCGGCGAGTCCGCTAAAGGGGGCTGCTGGCCGGAGGAGGCCGCAGCGCTGGCGGAAGCAATCCTCAGGTTGAAACATCTGCGGTGGACGGGCCTGATGACGATGGCTCCCTTCAGCGAGAATCCGGAGGATGCGCGGCCGGTTTTCCGGCAACTGCGAGAACTGCGGGATGGTTTTCAGAAGCGGTTCTCCCGTCCGGCGCTGGATCTCTCGATGGGGATGAGCGGGGATTTCGAGGTGGCGGTGCAGGAAGGGGCCACTTTGGTGCGGATCGGCACGGCGATCTTTGGGGAGAGGGTGGCATGAGTTTGAGTGTCGGAGTGATCGGCTGCGGCAACATGGGATCCGCGTTGATGCGGGGGATGGCGGAAGCCCACCTGCTTCCGGCTGGGCGGATCGTCGGATACGATTCCGACCGCGGTAAACTGAACCGCCTGGTCCGGAGCCTGAAGGTGAAGGCGGGACGCTCGGTTCGGGAAGCGGCGGCATGTTCCGTCGTGCTGCTGTCGGTCAAGCCGCAGCAGATGGAAGAGGTCCTGCGGGAGATCCGGCCGTTCCTCTCTCATCGGCCGCTGCTGATCTCGATCGCGGCCGGCATCCGGAGCGGGTGGATCGAGCGGCGGGTAGGCCGGGGCGTGCCGGTGGTGCGGGTGATGCCCAACACCCCGGCGCTGGTCAAGAAGGGGATCTCCGCCATCGCGGCCGGCCGGTCGGCGGTGGCGAAGCATCGCCTTCTGACCGGGTGGATTTTCAAATCGGTCGGGGAAGTGGTGCAAGTAAACGAGAGCTGGATGGACGCGGTCACGGCGGTCAGCGGGTCCGGGCCGGCCTATTTCTTTTACCTGATGGAGCAGATGGCGGCGGCGGGGGTCCGCTTGGGACTTTCTTCCGCCGTCGCTCGCCGGCTGGCGCTGGCGACCGCTCGGGGGGCGGCGGAGCTGGCTGTTCAAAGCAGCGAGGACCCCGTTGCACTGCGGAGGCGGGTGACTTCCAAGGGTGGCACCACCGAAGCGGCGTTCAAGGTTTTCAAGAGCAGAGGGCTGGATCAAATTCTTCAAGAGGGGATCCGGGCGGCTGCCCGGCGCGCAAAGGAGCTGAGCTCATAAGATGTTTGTCGTCGGAAATCTTCTCATGGCATTGGCGCAGTTGGTGGAGGTGCTGTTCCAGATCTACTGGCTGCTGATCATCGTGCGGGTGCTGATCAGCTGGGTCAACCCGGACCCGTTCAACCCGATCGTGCAAGGCCTGGCGCGGGTGACCGATCCGGTGTTGGAGCCGCTTCGCCGGGTGATCCCGCCGATCGGACCGATCGACATCTCCCCGCTCGCCGCGCTGCTGATCCTGCAGGCGCTGCGGTATTTCCTAGTGCATACGCTGATGGATTTGAGCGTGAGGCTTCACTAAAGCCATGAACCTCTGGGATCAAATCGAAGAGACCGTCCGGGTGATCCGGGCGAAGGTGTCGGACGTCCCGCAAGTCGGGATCATCCTCGGCACCGGCCTGGGCGGACTGGGAGAGCGGATCGAATCGCCGCAGGCTCTGCCATACGAGACGATCCCCCAGTTCCCCCGCTCGACTGTGGAGAGCCACCGGGGCCAGCTGGTCTTCGGCCGGATCCAGGGGAAACCGGTGCTGGTCATGGAGGGCCGCTTCCACCTCTATGAAGGATACAGCGCGGCCGAGGTGACCTATCCGGTCCGCGTCATGAAGGCGTTGGGGGCCCAGACGCTCATTGTTTCCAACGCGGCCGGCGGGATGAACCCGTCGTACGCGCCGGGGGATCTCATGGCGATCAGCGACCATATCAACTTGATGGGAGTGAATCCCCTGATCGGCCCGAACGACGAACGGCTGGGGACCCGCTTCCCGGACATGTGCGTCCCCTACGACGGACGGCTGCTCTCGCTCGCCGACCGGATCGCGAGGGAGGAAAAGATCCGCCTGCAGCGGGGTGTCTACGTGGCGGTCACCGGCCCGAACCTGGAGACCCGCGCGGAATACAAATTCCTGCGCGGCATCGGGGCCGACGCGGTCGGCATGTCCACCGTGCCGGAGGTGCTGGTGGCGGTGCATTCCCAGATGAGCGTCTTCGCGGTCAGCTGCATCACCGACCTCTGCATCCCGGAGAGCTTGAAGCCGGCCAGCATCGAGGAGATCATCCGCGTGGCCGAGCGGGCGGAACCGAAGCTCACCGCGCTGATCAGCCGTCTGATCGCGGAGATCTGACTCCGCGATGGATTATAAGTCCACCCTCAATCTTCCTAAGACCGCTTTCCCAATGAAGGGGAACCTCCCCGTCACGGAGCCCAAGGTTCTCGCCCGGTGGGAGGAGGAGCACCTGCACGAAAAACTCCTGGAGGCCCGCAAAGGGGCGGAGCCGTTCATCCTGCACGACGGCCCTCCCTACGCCAACGGCGACATCCACATGGGTCACGCCCTGAACAAGATCCTCAAGGATGTGATCGTCCGCTATCACACGATGCGGGGGAAAAGGGCGCCGTACGTTCCCGGATGGGATTGCCACGGCCTGCCGATCGAGCACGCGCTGATGAAAGAGATGAAGGTCACGAAGCACCAGGTGAAGATCTCCGAATTCCGTAAGCAAGCGCGCATCTATGCGCTGAAGTATGTCGGCATCCAGCGGGACCAGTTCAAGCGGCTTGGGGTCCAGGGGGATTGGGAGCATCCTTATCTGACGCTTGAGCCCGGCTATGTCGCGGCCGAGCTGCGCTCCCTCGCCAAGCTGGTCTCGAAAGGGTACGTCTATCGTGCCCGGAAGCCGGTCAACTGGTGCTGGTCCTGTGAGACGGCGCTGGCCGAAGCGGAGGTGGAGTACGAAGATCACAAATCCCCCGCCGCGTTTGTGAAATTTGAATTATCTCAAGATTCTGTGAACAGGCTGATCCCTTCCAGTGTGAATTTAACTGGATCTGTTTATTTGATTATTTGGACGACAACTCCCTGGACCTTAATGGGAAATGTTGCAATAGCAGTGCACCCTTCTCTGCAATACACAGTTCGACGAAAGGGGCGAGAAGGCCTTATTCATGAAGCCTGGATCACGTTATCTGAACCACCCGCCCAAGGGAAAATGATCCTTAAGCGCAACATGATGGATGCGCCAGATCAAATACTTTTGGAAGTTAATGGAAGCAAACTAGAAAACCTGACCTATCAACATCCTTTAGGGTTACAGGAAGGCAAAGTAGTGTTGGCGAATTACGTTTCAACCGAGCAGGGAACTGGATTGGTCCATACAGCTCCAGGTTTTGGTGCAGAAGATTTTTCTACTGGAAGGAAATATGGTTTGGAAGTTCTAGCGCCAGTAGATTCACAAGGTCGTTTTGTTAATTTGCCTGAGCCAGTGAAAGAGTTTAATGGATTGCATGTACAAAAAGAGGGTAACTCTCGAGTTATCGAGCGGCTTAAGGAATCTCATCACCTCATACCTGATTTCGCCCAAGATAAAGAGATAGGTTATTCGCACCAGTATCCTCATTGCTGGCGCTGCCGCAGTCCGATCATCTTCCGAGCGACCGCGCAGTGGTTCCTGAATGTGGAGCATGAGGGTTTGCGCGGGAAGCTGCTCCAGGCGGTCGAGAAAGAAGTCCGCTGGATCCCGTCCTTCGGCAGGGAGCGGATGGGCGGGATGCTCAAGACCCGGCCGGACTGGTGCCTCTCTCGCCAGCGGCTCTGGGGTGTGCCGATCCCGGCGCTGGTCTGCAAGAACCCCAAATGCAGCGGCGGCTGGCTCATCCCGGAGGTGATCGAGAGCTTCGCGCGGACCGTCGAGTCGGCGCCGGACGCCGTGGATCGGTGGTTCACCGACGCATACAAGGAGTGGATCCCCGAAGGTTTCCAGTGCCTCGACTGCGGCGGCGAGGAGTTTGTCCAGGGGACAGACATCCTGGACGTTTGGTTTGATTCCGGCGTAAGCCACGAGGCGGTCCTGAGACAGCGCAAGGAGTTGACGCATCCGGCCGACATGGTCCTGGAAGGATCGGACCAGCACCGGGGCTGGTTCCAGGTTTCGCTGATCACCGGCACCGCGCTGGAGGGGAAGGCGCCGTACCGCTCCGTGCTTACGCACGGCTTCGTGGTGGACGGGGAAGGGCGGAAGATGTCCAAGTCGCTCGGAAACGTGATGGCCCCGCAGCAAGTGATCGACTCCTCCGGGGCGGACGTTCTTCGGCTCTGGGTGGCTTCCTCCGATTACGCGGAGGACGTGCGCCTCTCGCCGGTGATTCTGTCCCAGGTGTCCGAGAGCTACCGGAAGATCCGCAACACGATCCGCTTCTGCCTGGCGAACTTAAGTTTGAGTCAGAGCGGACTTTTTTCAATGTGCAGAGATGGGCGTTTACCTGCTGAAAAGTTTCAATATTGGAATCTCTGGGCTCTTGCTCAGCTCGCGGATTTGGAACGCGTTGTGATCGATGCATACGAACAGTACGCGTTTCATCGTGTTGTAAAGGCAGTCCATGAGTTTTGCGCGGTCTCTCTTTCCAATGTCTATTTGGACATCATCAAAGATCAGCTATACGCCAGTCATCCCAGCGACGAGAAACGAGGCGAGATTCAGACGGTATTGGCGATCATTGTTTATAGACTCACTTTGTTCATTGCCCCCATTCTGCCAATGACGGCGGAAGAGATATGGGAATCGTTTCCTGTGGCGCGCGGTGAAGGCAGCGTCCATCTTCAGATATGGCCCACCCCTCTTGAATTGCATGTCGACGAATCCATTAGGAGGGACTGGGAAAAACTTCTGGCGCTGCGGGATGAGGCGATGAAGGCGCTGGAGAAGGCCCGGGCGTCCGGCTTGATCGGGGACGCCCTCGAGTCGGAGCTGGAGATCGGCGTGCGGGATGAGAAGCTCTGGAGTTTCCTGGAAGCGCGCCGGGAAGATTTTAGGGGAGCCTGCATTCTCTCCGGCCTCAAGCTGGTGCGGGCGGACACAGCGGAGGCGGATCCCCTGTTCACCGTCCGCAAGGCGCCGGGCTCCAAATGCGAGCGCTGCTGGATGAGGCTGGAGAGCGTCGGCCGCTCCCCGGAGCATCCCGGCCTGTGCCACCGCTGCGTGGAGGTGGTGCAGAGGCTGACCCGCTTGCGGTAGACTTGTTATAGTATATAATGATGAACTTCAAACGATGACCAAACAGGATTCAGACAAATATAAAAAGCTCCTTCTCAAGAAGAAGGAGGAGATCCTGCAGGCGGTCAAGCACATCGAGCAGGACACCTTGAGCCGCTCCCAGCGGGACGCCTCCGGCGATCTGTCGGGATACTCCCTTCACATGGCCGACACCGCCACCGACAGCTACGACCGGGAGTTCTCCCTCGGCCTCGCCTCCAGCGCGCAGCAGATCCTGTACGAAATTGATGAGGCCCTGAAGCGCGTCAAAGAGAAGGGATTCGGCAACTGTCTGCTCTGCGAGAAGCCAATCCCGAAGAAACGCCTGAAGGTTATCCCCTACGCCAGCCTTTGCATCGCCTGCCAGGCGAAGGAAGAGACGAAACGGCGCCGAATGGGGCCGCCTCCCGCGTCCGGTCCCATTCCCTCCTCCGACGAGTAGCCGCCGAATTCTGTTCTTGGCTCTGGCTGTTCTGGTCGCGGACCAGGCGACCAAGTGGCTTGCCTTGGAGTTCCTCTCGAGCGTCTCCACCGTCCCGGTCATCCCGGGTGTTTTCCATCTGACCCTGGTCCGGAACTCCGGCGTGGCCTTCGGCCTCTTTCAAGGGTACGGGCTCTGGATCACGCTGGGGACGTTGGCGGTCCTGGCCGGCCTGTTCCGCGCCACACTCCGGCCGGGGGGATCCCAGTGGGCGCCGTTCTGCCTTGCCTTGATTCTCGGCGGGGCGATCGGAAATCTGATGGACCGGATGCGCTTCGGCGGCGTGATCGATTTCCTGGATTTCCGGATTTGGCCGGTCTTCAACCTGGCCGACAGCTGCATCACGGTGGGTGCCGCTCTGTTGGCTGTGAGTTTTTGGAGGAAAAGCTGATGCTCGGGACGGCCGCCTACTACTACCCGATGATCGGGCTGGCGTTTGTTTGCATGGTGGCGCTGGCCGCCTGGCGGGCCGGGGAGGTCGGCTTAAATCCCTGGAAGGTGGCTTCGGTCTGCGGGGTCTCGCTGTTGGCCGGGATCGTCGGTGCCCGGATCGGCTATGTGGTGTTGCGTTGGAACTATTACCGGCTCCACCCGGCCTTGATCCACCGCCTGGACCTGGGCGGCATGGTTTTCTACACCGGCTTCGCGCTGGGCATGGCCGGGGTGTTTGCGGCGATCCGGGCCTTCCGGTTTCCAGCCTGGAAGACGGTGGACCTCATCATCCCGCCCGGCGTGTTCGCGCAGGCGGTCGGGCGGATCGGCTGCTTCCTCACCGGCTGCTGCGCCGGAATCCCCACCGGCCTGCCGTGGGGGGTGGTGTTCCCTCCGGAAGTCATTCGCCGGCATCCGACACAGCTTTATGAGAGCGCGGGGATGTTTTTACTCTTCTTCCTGCTCAAGAGAATGGAGCGCCGGAATCCGCCGCCGGGCGCCGTTTTCTACTACGCCCTCCTCTATTACGGCCTGCTGCGCTTCGTGCTGGAGTTTATCCGGGAGGACGTGCGGCCCGGGCCGTTCGGGCTATCCATCGCCCAGTGGATCAGCCTGGTGTTGGTGATCTGGAGCGGGGCGAAGCTCCGGCGTCTCTCCTTATTAAGGAAGGCCTGATGCATCCGGTCCTTTTTCAGATCGGTTCGCTGGAGGTCCGAAGCTACTTCGTGGCGATTTGCCTGGCTTTTTTGATCGCCGCTTGGCTGGCGGCCCGCCGCGCGTCCGCCCTGGGGTTAACCGCCAGTCAGATTGCCGTGCTGGGAAGTGCGACGCTTGTCGTGGGAGTGGCGGGAGCCCGGTTGGGATTTGTGCTGGACTCCTGGAAGAGCTTCCAGGGGGATCCTGCCAAGATTTTCCGGTTGTGGGATGGAGGCGTGGGATTCTACGCCGGAGCCGCGCTGGGTCTTCTCGCGGTGGCATGGGTCCTTCACCTCTATGGGAAACCCGTTCTCCTTGTTCTGGACCGGACGGTTCGGTATTTAGTCTTGTCTGTTGCCATCGCCCGGGTTGGCTGTTTTTTGAATGGGTGCTGCGCCGGTGTCCCCACCGACCTGCCGTGGGGAGTGATGTTTGTTTCGGAGATTGTCCGCCGGCATCCCACGCAGATCTACGAGAGCGCCGGCATGTTACTGCTTTTCTTTCTGCTGAAGCGGCTGGAGCGGCGGAACCTGCCGGCGGGCACGGTCCTGTTCACCTCTTTCCTCTATTACGGCGTCATGCGGTTTGGGCTGGAGTTCATCCGTGAAGACGCGCGGCCCGGGCTAATGCGGCTGTCATCGGCCCAATGGATCAGCCTGGCGCTGGTGGTCTGGGGTGCTCTTGAGCTGAAGGACCGTCTTCACCGCCGCTGATGCATCCCATCCTGTTTGAGCTGGGTCCGGTCCATTTCTACAGCTACGGGCTGATGATCGCGCTCGGTTTCCTGTCCGCGAACATCCTGGCAGCCCGGCGGGCGCAGGCCCTGGGGATGGACCCGGCGCGGATCCAGAGCATCACGCTAACCGCTCTGATCGCCGGCCTGGTGGGCGGCCGCCTTGCCTATGTCCTGCTGCAGTGGGATCTCTACCAGAACAATCCTCTGGAGATCCTCCGGCTGGACCACGGCGGGCTGGTTTTCTTCGGGGG
>Ga0209515_10001013_pt1 | contig 48587 bp, 36 predicted proteins | sample Subgroupgradi54m_FD_187454 | JGI IMG/M metagenome (GOLD analysis project Ga0209515, IMG submission 187454) | Subsurface groundwater microbial communities from S. Glens Falls, New York, USA - GMW60B uncontaminated upgradient, 5.4 m (SPAdes)... ... | reverse complement strand
TGTATCGGTGTCACATCCTCCTTTGTTTGTACACCAGTTTTTATCAGATGGACCTAGACAGTCATAGGTACCATTGGAGGCGAAGTAGTGAGGGTCACAAGATCCTTTGAGGATGGTGCCAAAGTCGGTGGCGTCGGATTTACAGATTTCTAGGAGATTACTGTTACAGTCGTAATTTGATTTACATTTTATGGTTGAGGATACTGGGTTTATCCATGGGTTAGGGTTATTGCCCGGTGGAACATAATTACAATATCCGGCGGTACATTTGTTCGCTTCTACGACACCACGTTGATTGAGGAAGGAGGAACTACCTGGAGTGCCGTATGGAGTACTGTTTTTACCATCACCCCAGTTGACGATGATTTGATTGATTGGCATTTGGTTTTTGTCGGCGTAGGCGAAGAATTGGATGGTGGCGGTATGAGGGAGGGAGGTGATGCGGACGTTACCGTCGGATCTGCCGTTGACGGTGATGTTGTTTTCATTATTTTCGATACATCTAGGGTCAGTGTCGGAGTTGCATGGACCGACGGAGTGGACGGTGGGGGCGGTTGGTTTTGCTAGATCGTTTCCAGTGCCGGTAATATCGTTTTTGAGATTGATTGGAGTTACGGTTTTGTCTACATCGGTCAATGGTACATATAGTGCAGTACTAGAGGAAAATATAGTAAAATTAGAGAGAGATACTCTAGCAAATAGTTGTTGAAATTCATAGAAGGCGGTTTTTAGTGTTTCCAAAATAATATTTGTTAAAGCTGGTGGCTTATTTGTAGGATCAACACACATTGAAGTACCAGCATTTTTAACACATATATTATTAAAACAATCATAATCATTTAAACAAGTGGAAGTGGAATTTGATATCATTCCACCATTACTACATTTTCCAGGTTCTGAAAATTGAACACATAGACCACGTTTATCCTTAGGAATTGTATTAGTATTTTCTCCAGCGCGTAAGCATTCCTGAGATATATCTTGATATTTTTGCCCTGGCGTACAATATTCTGATCCGTCATTTGGATCCTTATAGCATTTGTCAGGATCTTGTATGTCACCATAGACATGACTACCGCAAGCATTTTCTAAAAACTTTTTACACGCACCTAGTACTTCTGGTTTCCCATCTTTACTAGCTTTATAACCTTTACAGATCCCTAGACTAGCGTTTATTGTTTTCTGAGTTTTTTCATTTATAAAACTAAAACTACAATCACTATTTTGTTTGCAAAATCTTTCACACCAATAATCTTCTTTCTTTATTTTCTTTGTTGCACCTTCACATTTTACACTACCATTGCAATCTGAATTTATTTCGCAAGTACCACCACCGCCATCAGTCCAAGTACCATAAGTTAAATTTGTAACATCTTTGTCGTCAACTTTTAATTTTATTTCATTTTTTGGATCTGTACAGCTACCGTCACTCAAAGGCATAGAAATTGGACTGGTATTACAATACATTAACTGAATTAAATTAGCGTTGCTAAGTGTTGTTAATCTAGCAAATGGATTGGAAGGTGACGAAAAATTATAATTTATTTTTTTAAGAAAATCTTTACCTTTTTTATTTTCTACGATCAGACTAAACGGATTACCTTGACCATCAACTTTTTTTGCCCAAATATTATCCGTCCAAGCGATATCGTTTTTATCTATTTTCACATCGATTTGACAACCTACTTTTTGTTCTGAAAAAAATGAAATATTGTGGTCTGTCCAATTTCCATAGGATAACAAATCTGCTGATTTCGCATTTGGATCAAGGACACATCTTATGGCACACAAATTTTTTGAACCTGTACCCGTTTCACAAGACCAACTACCATCATCTTGTTTTATAGAACCAGGAGCATTGTCTTCTACAGTATAACCACAATATGGCCAACTCGCGCCATCTTCCGACAAATATCCAAGTTTTGAAAAATAAGATTTTCCATAAGGATTTTTATCTTGATCAGCTTGGTCTTGAGTAGAACGTGTCGCTAATGTATAACCTGGATATTGTTCACAAAATGCTTTGCCGGTTGCCTCACATTCACTGTCATCACAGGACATATCCCAACTGTCACCATCACCCCTGCAAGCACTATAAATCGCAGGCATTTTATATACTTTCCCACTCAAACAATAACTATGGTCAATATTCGGTATAAACCCAGCTGTCGGATTTAAACTGTCAATGTCTATTGTCCCCTGCAATTTATCTACCGGCAACCAGGTCAAACATGGGTGTTCGTTTTTCTGCCCGTTGACAGTGCGTGACAAATCCGGCTCTAGACACTGACCATGCCAGCCCAAAAATTTCGTCATTTTGCTGCGTATTTGACAGATGCCTCCTGGACAAGATTTTGGTGTAGTCGTACCAATATCAGCACTATCACAATATTTTCCATCATTTGTTCCACCGGTACAAACTGATAGATCGCCTTTGGTAGATGATGGCGAATCATAATTTAGATATTTGGTAGCTATACCATTTCCAAATGTTATTTTGGAATAGTCACAATCACATTTGAAAGCTTGATCAAGCGGCGCATCGTCTCCCTGATATTCGTTACATTTATTAACTCCGGAAAAACCCTGAACTGTATTGGATATTAGATTTGGAAAAGGTGAATCCGAATCCGGATAAGCACGACAAGCATATTTTGGAGCTTTTGTTTTGACAATTTCTTCGTCTTTGTTGCCAAAAGGATCACTGATACAATTTTTATTAAAACATATGCCCTCATTGTTTTTTCCACAAGCCACACCAGACTTATCGCAAGCATAATCACTCAAAGAATTGGCTGGACAATTGTTTCCACCACATACAATTGGCTTACCCAAACGCCAATCTGGAGTTGCTGAATTGTCGGCACTAATATCAAATTGACCAAGTTCCTCTAGTGGATACATACCCAAAATGGAGAAACCATCATAATCATGTCCACTCCATCTAATATCACGATTAATATACATCGCCGCAGACAACAACTGTTCACTGTCTGAGTGTTGATGATTTATAAAGTTGGCGCAATTTTGTGGGTTGTCTTCTTTTGCATTGGCCGGTAACCGATCACAACGACCGATTTTTTCACATGACTCTTTCCATTTGTTTGTTTTGTCATCCCAAGATTGTTTGGATCGCTCACATTGCATCCACTCCGCACATTCACGATCACGAGTTACTTTTATTAAAATATTGGCGTCGTTGTCGGTTCCTTTGTTTATAGACGATTCACTCAATGGTATTTTGGTGACTTTTAGTGGATCGCTACCTTTTGCCGGTACATAATTATCGCTCAATAAATAAGCGGCCGCGGTATTCCAGCTCTTATTTGGATTGTCGGTCTGATCAAATAGAACGCAACCAGCTTTTTGACTGATCATACCATCACAATTTCCAGCGGATATTTTGGCATTTTTAAGGAAATAATAGGTCTTGTCACTATCATTGTGATCCACAAACTCGGTGCAGGCATTTTGATCAGCTGGGCATTCACCAACAAAATTGTTATATTTGTCTTTGTTGCCAAATGACCACAAACCGTAGCTATCGCCATTTTGGATATAATTTGGATAGCATGGTTGTTGATCAGTATTGATACAACCGTTATTAGTACTACAATCATTATCATTGACACAAGTAGCATACGGGGAGGCAACTTTTTGGGTAGAAGTATTGCCACAAGCTCCGACACCTTTCCAAAACCAACCACTTACTTTGTTGTTATTTATGGTTATATTTGGATTGTAGGCACAAACCTTGGCTCCAATAACCGCCGGATCTTTGAAATAAGCTTCACCTAGGCTAGAATCATAAACACCACAACCCAACGCCTGTTCGTGACATAAAATTCCAGGTACAGGATTGCCGCTAACATCGGTACTAGCTACTAACAAAGCTGGATCGAGTTTGATGGTTGTTGTTTCAAACTGAAAGCCACTCGGAGTGCTTTTTTGTCGACCGGCTAGCGTACAACCCAAATTGGCGGCGTTACAGGAGGCTTTCTCATTGGCGACTAGATAAATAGGCTCAGTGCTTGAAGTGTCGGCGGGGATAAAATAGGTAGAGGTGACAAATACTCCACCGGCGGTGATAATTTGATCTTTGGTATATGGCGAGATTGGGTCTTTAAGATAACAACTGGATTTGCCTTGTTCTATCTGACAAGAAAAAGAGCGGTCATCTATTTGGATTGAGGCCTTGGTACCGGTTTGACCAATTAAACTGACATTGTACGCTTGCGAATCGATTTTATCGTTATTTTTTACCACTTTTTTATTGAAGGTATCAATAAAAGCTGTACAGCCCAAGGCTCCTTCACGACATAAGAAACTAAAATTGGTGAGAAAATAATCCTTCGTTCCAACACTATTTGGCGGACCAACATAAGCGCTACAACCCAGAGCTACTCCCGGTAAATTGTCAGTTTGATTGTCATCACAAATAGAATCAACTTTGAGAGAATCTTTTACTAAATACAGATATTCTGATACTTTGGTCAAACGCACATTGTCCAAGAACAGATTGCCAATATCTTTTAGTTTGAAATTTATAGTGCTGGTACCAGCCGATTGTAATTCCAATAAATTGAAAGTGAAATATTGCCAAGAGGTATTGGCGGTAATTGTGCCTGCCGTAGCTGAATTTGTTTTTTCATCTGTCATCGAGATGTCGACATTTACTCCACTACCTTTGGCCCAAAAACTCAAGTTGTAACTAATATTACTTTGAGCATCAAAAGAATCATATTTTAGATCAACCGTTTTTTTCAAAATACTATCCGACGCACCGGAATATCCCAAAGAATGTTCTTTCACATGAGTTGACTCGACTGTCCAAGCAACCGTACCACCAAGGGTTGAACCCCAACCATTAGTGATAGCAACGCTGTCTTGATTTTCAAAATTTTCAGTTAATAATGTCTGAATATTGTTGCCGTTATTACCTTTATATTCACGACAGGATACGACTGGTGCAGTACAGGTTTTACTTGCTTCAGTATAGGCTATTATTCCTGTTGGTAAACCATTATAAAAACAAGATCCTTCTTTGTATTCACCATTGCCAAAACACTGTTCTTTACCTGGATCTGAAACTGCCAATTCAGAACTATTGAGACGATATGACGTGCAATCGGCCGATACTACTACAGTATGCGAAAGCATAGCATAGTAAATAGATCCTTTATCATCGTTGAATTGACGACAATCAGGATCTGGATTACCCGCTTTATATAGATTGGCGTTACATTTGTAGGTGTCTGCATCTGTTTTGTCTTGTTCTGTCAAGAAAACAGTCTTTGGCGCGCCGGTGATCAAATCTTTTTCCAAGATATATGATTTTAGTTGATAACCGCCGCTTATAGCTGAGCCTTCGTATGTATAAAAATTCTTTTGTTTGGCTAGATCCGGTTTTATACATACTCTCAAATCTGTAAAATATTCTACCTTTTCACCACCATCTTGGGCCATATTGGTGAAACTACTACAACTAACATCGGCTTTTTTACAAGTTACACCGGATTGGTTGTTGTATTTTGAAGGTGGAATAATATAGGCAAGAGGAGTACCGGCGGCATAATTTGACGGTATTTCACGATAAACCCCATAGCCTACACATTTTTCATCACATTGATCATTCCAGTTGACAATCGCGCCATTGGCTGTAGATACTGATGTAAATTTACCTGGAATTGGGGTGGCGCCAGCATCGGCAGCCGATGTATAGGTAGCACACCCAACTTCGTCGGCAATACAAACTTTAGCATAGTTATCACACTCTGGACGTGGTTTCATTTTGAAAATATCCGAAAATGTTTTTGGCCACTGGGTGCCATTGTCCTGTTTGGCATCGGCATCATAACAATGCAAATAATCTGGAGCTTTTTTCAAAGTGATTGATTCTGTATTAGTACCACCAGCCAAATTAAAAGCACTACAACCAACTGAATCAGCTGAGCAAGCGGTGGATACATTTTTGTTTAAATATATTCCAGTGGAATAATTGCCATAATCGGTTGGAGCAACCGATTTCCATTTGCCAGTATCGTCTTGTTCTAGGCTATACGCCGCACAACCAGCCGTATCTTGACTACAATCTTCAGTGTTTAGAGTACGATACAAATAAGAAACAGATTTACCGGTACTATCCACAAAAGAACGACAAGTAGCATATTGTGGATCACAACCATCTGCATTAAATTTCCAAACATTTTTTTCACGGACACAATTTCCAAAACCAGCACAGTTACCATCTTTATCTTGTCCGACACAGGTTTTTAAATCCAGACATTCTGTAAGTCTATTTGGAACTCCCATACCCAAAGGAACAGAACTAAAAGATGAAACTGCACAACGAGTCTGAGGTAATTTGATAACCCAATTTGGATCAACTAAATGACAAAATGGTTTGTTATCTGGATCATAATTTATTTGTCCGGTTAGTTTGCCATTGGCATCTTTATCATAATTACAATCATAAAATCCATCAACAACTTCTTTTAGAGTCCATGGGCTATCTGGATCACTATTTTTAGCCGCAATTTCCAAGCCTAAAGGCATAATACTCAACTGACGCAACACTTGGATATTGCTGTAACAATAAGCGGTATTAAAACAGTTTGAATCGGCATTAGCAAACTCGCGTTTAGGTGAAATTATTTTCCATCCACCATTCAACCAACCTTTGTCCAACGCTTCTCGAATGGTTACTGGTTCTTCTTTGGCCTGTTGAATAGCCAAAATCAGCTTACTATCAACGCGACAATTGTATAAACCACGCGATTCACAACTGTTGAGCTGGGCTAAAATATCAAAATTATCCGGAGCGTTCAACTTCGAAACCAAAAACTCACTAAAAGCGGCTTCGGCAGCTGATCGTCCAGTAACTAAAGTGCCGGCTTCAAATTTTGTTGCTTGACCACCGTTAGTTTTACAATCTGGTCCCCCATATGAACCAACACAAATACCTCCAGGCAACATCCCATTTTCTTTAAAATTGGTCAGCATTTGACCGGCAAGAGTGTTTAAAAATAAAGCCAAGGTCGAAGGTATTATTTGATAAGCGCCCGCTCCCATCGCCGCATTGATTTGGGCTTCGCTTTTCTTATTTTGTTCACTAGGAGCATTGGCTTTGGCTTCTTGTGCAATCACTGCGCTAGGAACTTTAATATCATTAGAAATTAATTTTTTCATAGCATTAAAACCGCCACCTTCTTTACGATCAGAATCAGCCGCAGCTGTTTGTCTGGCAACCAAACGATCGATTTTTTCGGTAGTTTTCATCGCTACCCCAAGAGGAGAATCATCTACCTTGAGAGAGCTGCTGAATACTTTACCAGGACTAAAATCATTGCCATTGCCATTGCCATACTTACTTCTCCAAGCATCCCCATCCCAACCTTTTGAAAATGTATCTAAATTACAAGCTGGTTTAGCTGGGCCACCGCCACCGGCCGCCGACGAAGAATAATTAAAATGCAAACCAATACGAAAGGCTAAATCGAGTTTTACATCCGGCATCTTACACAAATCTACACCAAAACCTTTGCCAAGCTGTTCAATCGCCGTGCCAGCTGTTTCAGAAGCAACTGAACTCATATAATCTCCAAAACCTTTGCCTTCAAAAAATGGTTTTTGTCCTTTTCCACCAGACGCCATCCAAACTGCGCTATCATAAGCTATTTTACGCAAAAAATAAGACACCGATTGCTGGGCAGCATTTAAAACGGCTATTTTCAAAGCACTTGCGATTGTATCCCAAACTGTATGAGCTGTATCTGGCACACTAGCAGCAACCGCTACAGGTGCCTGAGCATTGGCTGGTGAAGCAGAAATAAAAAAACCGGCAATCGACGAAAAAATTAAAACCGATAAAACAAAACTGATTGTCGTTTTTTTTATTTTTTGAAAAAACATACTCAAATAAAAATTATTTTTTCGTTCCTGTGGTGGAAAGATTATTGTTTAAATTTTTGATATTATTGTTAGTTGAGGTCGAAGCTGGGCTCATGATTTCATTGATCATTTTCATCAGTTGAGCATCCGAAAATTTATCTATAACATCTTTGCTCACTCCAGCACCGATCAACATTTTACGTACTTGAACAGGATCTTGGATAGCCAGCCCTAGATCAATAGCTGGCTGGTCGGCTGGAGCAGACATGGATGGATCTAAGGTACTACTAACATTTACTACCACCGCGGCTGTTTCTGGAGCCAACGAACAATCTTTTCCTTCAACACAATTTGGGTTAAGCCCACGTTTTACTTCTTCACCGTCTGGGATGCCGTCACTATCGGTGTCAGCCAAATACGGACTAGTACCATACACATACAACTCATCAAAATCACTCAGACCATCTTTATCAGTGTCACGAAAACGCAAAGCGTCTACTGTATTTACCTGATCTTTTAGTTGAAAAGGAACTTTATCATTCAAAGCAAAACGGCTATACATCGTATTACGAATTTGCAATATTCCTAGGCCAATCGCAAAAATAGCAAAAGCCAGCAATAAGATAAAACCTATCTTCTGCTCTTTGGATAAGCCAGTTTCTGCAGATTGGATAATGTCTGCCATAAGCCCAATTCTTTTTTAATATTATAACACATATACCTATATTATAGTAATGTGGATATCTCCACTAATTGTTTCCAGTTGGCGACACTTAATTCTTGAGCACGAACAGTTTCGGTAAAACCCATTTTTTTGAGTTCCGCTATAAATTTTTCTTTGTGTTGTTTTCCAATTGTCGGTAATAGATTTTTTATCAACAATTTTCTTTTTTGGGCGAAGCCAATTTTGACGAATTTGAAAAAAGCTTGGTCTTCCGCTCTAGTGGTAGTACTTTTAAATGGCACAATTTTTAGTATCGCCGAATCTACTTGCGGCACCGGCCAAAAATTGTTATTTTTTACTTCACCGACGATTTCCGGTTGACCAAAATACTGTACTGCTAGTGCTAACACCGACATCTCTCCCGGTTTGGCACAAATTCTTTGCGCAACTTCTTTTTGGACCATTACAGTCAATTCTTTTGGCTTGTTTTCCAAATCTTCCAGAAATAGTTTTAATACTGGCGAAGTGATTTGATAAGGAAGATTAGCCACGACTTTATAATTTTTTGGAAAAACTTTTTGATCGGTGCGCAACACATTACCCCAGATAATTTCAAAATTATTTTCTTTACTTTGAGAAAGACGTGTGTCGATCTCTTCCCAATAAGATTTTAATTTTGCTTCAATTTCAAAAGCCAATAGTTTTTTTACTTTGGCCGCCAAATCTAAGGTGAGGATACCAAAACCAGGACCAACTTCAACGACGGTGTCTTTTTTGGTGACACCACTGGCTGCAATCATCATCCCGATAACCTCCGGATTGATGAGATAATTTTGACCATATTCTTTTGAAGGTCTTAGTTGAAACTTCGCACAAAGATGTTTTAAATAATCAACATTAAAAAGTTTTTCATTCATAAAAAATTTAATTCACTATGACACTCCCCTGTCTCAAAATTTTTATTTTATTTCCGATGACACTGACCAAAGTAGTCGGCTCAGATTTTGGCAATACACCATAATTTAAAATTATGTCTGGCATATTTTCTTTGTCGGAAAAAACTTTTACTATTTCCTGTGAATCAAAAAGTGACGGCTCACCAGCCAAGTTGGCAGAGGTAGCGACGAGCGGACGGTGAATTTTTGAAGTGATTGATTGTATTAGCGGAAAAGCAGACACGCGCACGGCGATGGTATTGTCTTTTCCCACTACCCCTTTAGCCAAATTTCCACCGACATATTCGCCAACTATTGTCAGTGGCCCAGGCCAATATTTTTGCGCTAATTTTTCCAAAGTTTTATTCCAGCATAAATATTTTTTGGCGCTTTCAACACTATCCACTACTACGAGTAATGGTTTGTCATCTGTCCGTCCTTTTATTTTAAAAATTTTATCTACTGATTGTTGGTTGGTGGCATCACATCCCAAACCATACGAAGTCTCCGTCGGAAAAACCAAAACTTTCCCATTTAAAATTTCGGAAACAATTTGTGCCAAATTACATTCGGTCATTATATTCATAACCAAACTATTCTTTTATCCATTTTAAGTAAGCTTCGCAAAGTGGCAACAAATCCCCTTCCAACACACCCTCTGGATCCGTCGACTCATAATCCGTTCGATGGTCTTTTACGAGGTGGTATGGATGCAAAACATAACTACGAATCTGATTTCCCCATTCGGCGGACTTATATTCACCACGCAATTCTTTGTGTGCTTTGGCCTGTTTTTCTTCTTCCAAAAGATGCAATTTGGCTTTGAGAATTTTCATCGCTGTCTCTTTGTTTTGCATTTGTGAACGTTCATTTTGACAGGACACACTAATATTAGTTGGCAAATGCACAATACGCACCGCACTATAAGTAGTATTCACACTCTGTCCGCCTTTGCCACCACTCATAAAAGTATCAATACGCAAATCTTTGGGATCAATCGTGACTTCTATTCTATCATCCAACTCCGGCAGTACTTCCATCAGGGCAAAAGTAGTGTGACGCATTTTTTCGGCATCAAACGGAGAAATACGCACCATGCGATGCACGCCATGTTCTGATTTGAGATAACCAAAAGCGTATCGCCCAGTCACTCGAATGGTGATGGATTTGTAACCAACTTTTTCTCCGCGACTTTCATCTAATATTTCTAGTCGCCAATTTTGTTTTTCACAAAATCTACTGATCATCCTCAACAGCATTTCCGTCCAATCTTGAGCTTCTGTTCCACCACTACCAGCATGAATCGCCACGATAGCATTGTTTTGATCATAAGGACCATTGAGTAACAAAAACAATTCATAATCTTGAAATTTTTTTTCTAACTGATCGGTTTGATTGACTATTTCTTTTTCCAAACTCTCGTCGTCACTTTGAGCCAACTCCAATAAGTCCATCGCTTGTTTTTTTATTTCTTCCCATTTGGCTACTTCACCTTTTATATTCTGATAATCTTGAGAAATATTTTGCGCCCGTTTTTGGTCAGACCAAAAATCCGCCACATTCATTTGCTCTTCAAGCTGTTGCGCCTTATTTTTTAAATCCGGCAATTTCAGAAGAATCATCGCCTCCTCAATCTTTTTATTCAAAATCTGCAGTTTATCCAAATTCATATTAAAAAATCTTTATCATCCCAGCAGTTACCGCCAAAGTTATAAGATTAGATAAAATTACTCCCGCAAAAAGATACGGCCAAGCTTTTTTGGCTGGCATACCTAGAATAAAAGCAATCAAAGCACCACTAATACCACCATTTATCGGAATTGGTAAACTCATAAAAATGAACAGACCCCACAATTCATATTTCTGATATTTGGCGAATTTTCCTTGAGCATGAGCAACTGTTTTCACCCAAGCTTTTCCAAAAAAACCATCGTTTTTGGAAATCCAAAGATGAAATTTTTCCGCCAACCCCAAAATTAAAAAGATCGGTACCATATTGCCAATGGTCACAATAAACATCGCTTCTAAACCGTTGAGATGAAAAGCAGCGACTCCAATCGCCAAAGAAACCTTTTCAGTAAAAGGCAACATGGCCAAAATAAAGGTAGCTACTTCTGGTGGAAAACCGGAAAAAAAACTAACAAGAGCATGCATCATAAAAAATTTTATCACCATCATTTAAAACAAAGGTATTTTATCTTAAAATATAGATAATAGCAATAAAAACATTTTGAAAATAAAAACAGCCTGACTTGCAAGCTGTTTTTTGAGAGATTCTCACTTTCGTGGGAGTGACATTTTTTTAGTACATTCCACCCATCCCACCGCCCATACCTCCACCCATTGGTGGCATCGAAGGTTCGTCTTTTTTTGGCAAATCAGTAATGATTGCTTCAGTAGTGAGGAACATTCCAGCAATCGAAGCGGCATTTTGAAGCGCACTACGAGTGACTTTGGTTGGGTCGATAATACCGGCTTTTACCATATCTTCATATTGTTCAGTCTGAGCGTTGTAGCCCATATTGCCAGATAATTTGCGTACTTCTTCTACCACAACTGCCCCATCTACGCCCGCATTTTCGGCAATTTGGCGAAGTGGTTCTTCCAGCGCGCGCCGTAAAATTTTCACTGCCACTTCTTCTTCGTGAGTCAATGATTTTCCTTCCAAAACTTTGGCCGCGCGAATCAAAGCCACACCACCACCTGGCACCACACCTTCTTCGACAGCGGCCTTAGTAGCTCCTACTGCATCTTCGATACGATGTTTTACCTCTTTCATTTCAGTTTCAGTAGCCGCACCCACACGAATGATAGCCACTCCACCCGCCAATTTAGCCAAACGTTCTTGTAGTTTTTCTTTATCAAAATCACTATCACTATTTTCAATCAATTTTTTAATTTGTGCAACCCGATCGGCTACCGCTTTTTCATCACCTTTGCCTTTGACAATGGTGGTATTTTCTTTGTTGGCAGTAACTTTATGAGCCTGACCCAAATCTTCTAGAGTAGTAGCATCTAACTTTAGGCCAATTTCTTCAGTGATAACTTTACCGCCAGTCAAAACCGCGATATCTTGTAGCATTTCCTTGCGACGATCACCAAAACCTGGTGCTTTGACTGCCAATACATTGAAAGTACCGCGCAATTTATTTACCACCAAAGTGGCCAAAGCTTCGCCATCAACTTCATCCGCGATAATTACCAAATCCTTTTTGCCACTTTGCACAACTTTTTCCAAAATTGGCAAAACATCGTGAATGGAGCTAATTTTTTTATCAGTTATTAAAATATATGGATCAACATATTCCGCTTCCATCCGATCAGAATTAGTGACCATATATGGAGAAACATAGCCCTTATCAAAACGCATACCCTGGACGGTTTCTATTTCCATTCCAAATGATTGAGATTCTTCTACGGTTATCACCCCATCTTTGCCTACCGCTTTCATTGCGGCAGCAATTTTAGCGCCGATTTCTTTGTCATTAGCAGAAATAGCGGCAACATTAGCAATCTCATCTTCATCTACCGGTTTGGAAATATTTTCTTTTAGTTCTCTGACGATCATTTCGACGGCTTTATCAATACCGCGTTTTAGAGCGACTGGATTGGCGCCAGCAGTCACATTTTTCAAACCTTCGCGCACGATAGCCTGAGCCAACACAGTGGCAGTTGTAGTACCATCACCAACATCATCATTTGTTTTGCTAGCTACTTCTTTGACCAATTCCACGCCCGCATTTTCAAACTTGTCTTCTACTTCGATTTCTTTGGCTACTGTCACACCATCTTTAGTGATCATCGGTGCTCCATAGCCTTTATTCAAAACAACATTGCGACCACGAGGCCCCAAAGTGACTTTGACTGCATTAGCCAAAATATTTACACCATTTAAAAGTTTGTGACGAGCGTCATCGCCGTATAAAATTTGCTTAGGCATATTTATTAATATTATAAAATTTTATCAAATTATTCAAAAGTCGCCACAATGTTATTGTTGTCTTCGCCAGTTCCAACGTAAAGTATTTTGTAAGTCTCTTCATTACTACCCTGCCCAATCTTCACTTCTTCTCCACCCCATTTTTTATATAAAACCTTATCACCAACTTTCAGATTTAAACGAGCAATTGCTTCACCGTTCCCCACTGCGATAATTTCACCTTCAGCCTTTTTTTCTTTATCGCTAGAAGATGGTAACACGATACCAGAAGCAGTAACCTCCAGCTCTTTGTCTGGTTTTACCAAAACCCGATCGCCCAATGGTTTAATGTTCATATATACAAAGTTAGTTAATTAACAAAAAGCCAAGGTTGGGAACGAACTTTGCTCGCCGTCCACTTATTGTCCGGACTATGCCTGTCTATGGTCTAGCCCGGAACTATGGCGTGCGAGAGAGTCTGTTCCCAACTCTGACTTCTTGTGAATGTTAATCTTACTCTGGTTGGACTTTTGTGTCAACGTCAACATATTTAAACGATAATCCGACAACCAAACAAAAAAATATCAATCCCGTAAACAAACTCACACTCCAATGATCAAATAAGCCAGCAACTAACAAAACAGTCAACGGAGGAAATGACCAATGAGACATTTTTTTATTATAAAATATAATTAATGAACAAAAAATCATTCCAACCAATCCCCATTCGGCCAAAAACAATAAAAAAATATTGTGAACCGGTTTTAAATCGCCTGCAGAATATTTTGGATACAAACCATGAAGCACTACGGTGTAATTACCAGGACCAACTCCAATTAAATAATTTTTAGAAAAAACTTGTCGAAACTCTGTCAGTTGATTAGCACGTTGTGAAAGAGACATTTTTTCTAAACGATTGTTTATATCAAACCGAGAAAAAATTAGTGGTTTAAAAATAACTAACAAAATTAAAATAATTAAAGCATAAACACCGATTTGTTGCCAAAATAATTTTCCAGTATTTTTTTTAATTATCAAAACCAACAATCCAACAATCAGCGCCAACCAAGCTCCACGCGCAAAAGAAAAAAATAATCCCAATAAAATCATTGTTTGACCAACCAATAATAAAGTTTTTATTTTGCTATTTTCATTTCTGCAAATTAAAATTACTCCCAAAATAAAAACCACCGCCAAATATATTCCCAAAGAATTTGGCCAACCAAAAGCACCATACGCCCGCAACCAACGTTCGTCTCCCACCTCTACTACCGCCACCCCCAACTGATAAGGATCTTGCACCGCCATCCCCAACCATTTGTTAGCAGGGATATATTGAAGAAAAAATTGCCATATTCCTAGTACTGCCTGCAACACTCCACCACCCCAAACAGCCAACGAAAATTTTTTAAAACTCAATCGGCTTTGCCAAATAATAAAAATCAAACAAAAACCATAGATTAACCAATTTAAATACTGCCAAGTAATGGCGCGATTGGTGCTAGTCAACAAATATAACAACAAAATACCAAAAAAACTTAACAAAATTTTTATCAAACGCTTTTTATTCAAATTTTTAATAAATAAATTACTAAAATTATTATGAATTTTTTCAATTAAAAATAATAAAATTACAATCCCGAGTAATAATTCAGTACCATACAAAGACAAACTACCATATTCCCAAAAATCCTTACCAACATACGCAGTTTGATAAATCCATCTAGTCTGCCATGGCAAAACAAACAAAAATAACAACAGAAGCCAATTTTTAATTTCACTAAATTTTATTTTCATACAATTGTGTTTTTTCTTCCCATCGTTTTGCACAATCTCTACGTGTATCATTTTCATGTAATTTTATGACTCCATCGTCTAGCACCACACCATTATCGTGGAGTTGTGTTTTTTCTTTTGTACTTAATTTCATTTTTAATATTTGCCAATCACGCGCTTGTTTTTCCAATATATTTCCATAAGCGCCATGCCACATTGTTTCCCAAGTTTTCTGCCATATTTTCGCCACACTACCTCGTTGCACTAAATTTAAAAAACTAAAATTATTTAATAAATTTGGGAAATAATCTTTGGTCCAATAGTTGGCTGACAAAAAAATCTTCCAATAATTATCCGGATCAAAAATTGGCACCATCTGTGTAATCCAATAGGCAAAATGAATATCACCATCACATGCCTTTAGTTTTTCCAAATTCAAATTGTTATCATCAACAAAAAATGACAAACAAATTTTATCACGATTTTGTTCACCATAGGTACGCAGATGTAAAATACGCAAAATTAAATTGGTGAAAAATCTAACCAACCAGACTCGCCCACGTTTGGCGATAATAAAAAAATCTATATCACTATTTATTTCGGCTGTACCGGCCGCGACTGTATTGCAAACAAAAACCGCTTGCAAAAATGGCACACAACGAATAAATTTCACTGCCCAACGCGCCTTTTTTAATTTTAATTCTGAAATAACCAAATTTTTTCTTCTATTTTCTATAGTTTCTATTCTATTAGATAAGAAAAAATAACCAAATTTTTCTTCAATCTGATTCAGATTTTTCATTTCTTCCAAAATCATCAACAAATCCGTAAAGTCAGAAACTTCGTATTTATAAAGCCAATTTTTTATTTCCGTAGCAGTTAGTGGATATGTGCTTAGATCAAAATAAGCCAACGTTTGCAAAACCGCCTTTTTTAAATGTTGTGTTTCCATATACGCGCCACTTTCCTTTCTATTCGTGGTTAATTTCACTAGTCGCCACCCCACCTAAAATTTTATTATCAATAAATTTATTAATTTCGTCTACTTTGATATTTGGTTCTGCGACCACCGCATCGTCTACCATTATTTTATCACCGATTTCCAACACCTGATTAGTTTTGATTAAAAAAGTACGACCGCTCAAAAAAGACGGTCGCACAATATATTGATAGATAGTTTGAGTTTCAGCCAAAAAATTTATTTCACTTATTTTGCCCAATTTTATTCCCGATTTAGTAACTACCGGTAATTTTTTTAATTGATGCAAATTGATGATCATATGAATTTTATTTTTTAACCACTTCACCTTCGATTACTTTATTATTATCTTCTATTTTAGCACCTAACAAATTATTAGTTGCCTCAATCGGATCTTTCTTGGCCATATAATACTGCTGTCCAGCCATCAATATAGTACTCCAAAACCAATACAGTGTTAATCCAGCTGGCAAACTAAAACCGATAAGCACGGTCATTGCCGGCATCATATACAACATTTGTTTGTTCATCATCACCATCATATTTTCATCCTTACCGCCAGCTCCAGCTTCTTTTGGTGGTTGTTGACGGTTCATAGTTTTGGCTTGTAGATATTGAGCGCCACCGGCCAAAACCGCCAAGATAACATTTGGTTTGGATAAATTTAAAAACCAAAATGAAACCGGATTGATAGTGCCTGGATTGGCAACAAAAGGATACAACGAACCAGCTAAATTGGTGGAAGCTAATCCATCGCGCATCACCCAATATAGTGCAATCAAAATTGGTAACTGGATGAGCAAAGGCAAACAAGACGCAAATGGATTCACTTTGTTATTTTTATACAACTCCATTGTTGCCTGCGCTATTTTTTGCTGATCGCCGGCGTATTGTTTTTTCAAGGCTTCAAGTTTTGGTTGAAGTTCTTGTAATGATCGCTGAGCTTTAATGGACGATGCAGTCAAAGGATAAACCGCCAAACGCAACAACACAGTGATCACTACAATCACCAAACCCACATCATGACCTGGTAAAATATTATATAAACCAACAAAAATATTAAATAGTGGTTGGTATAAAACAGTGTGAAAAATAGCTGAAAACATAAAAAATAATTTTATTCTTCTTTAGAATCTTCTGGAGTCGCTTCGATTTCAGCTGGCAGTTCGTCACTGCTAATTTCTTGTTCACCGCCCAAATCTTTCAAATTTATTTTCCAACCGGTCAATTCACTAGCCAAACGCACATTTTGTCCGCTACGACCAATCGCCAAAGAAAATTGATCAGAAACTACTTGTACATCAGCAGTTTTTTCAGCTTCATTTAACTCTACCGAAGAAATTTTTGCCGGAGAAAGAGCTTTGGAAATATAATTAGCCGCATCCTCCTTAAATTCAATAATATCGATTTTTTCTCCGCCCAATTCTTCGATGATTGTATTGATCCGGCTACCACGTTGACCAATACAAGCACCAACTGGATCAATCGCTTCATCATCAGTTTGAACAGCTACTTTACTGCGATAACCAGCATCACGCGCTACACCTTTTATTTTGACTACTCCACTTTCAATTTCTGGAATTTCTTGTTTAAAAATTTCTTCCACCAAGCGACCAGTAGATCGTGAGAGCAAAATTTCCGGACCACGTGGACCCATATTGACAGACAGCACATAAAATTTCATCCGAGCTCCGGGACGATATTTATCGCGCTCAATTTGTTGTTCTCCTAATAATAAACCAGTAACTTTCCCAAGATCCACCAAAACTTTGCGACCTTCGGCACGCTGAATCGTCCCCATAATAATCTGACCTTCTTGGCCTTTAAAATCACCAAAGACCATGTTGCGTTCTGCTTCACGAATTTTTTGAATAATAACTTGTTTGGCTGTCTGAGCGGCCATCCGCCCAAAAGATCCAGAAATTTCTAATGGAATTTCCATGATTTCAGCTAATTTTACTTTTTTGTTGATTTTTTTAGCCTCCGCGATCATCAGTTCGGTTTTTGGATTGAAATGAGGTAAATCTGAAGTTTCTTCCTCAGTCAATTCGCGATCTTCTACACGTGCTTTTTCACGACGTTTAGTCATTTCTTCTTGAGCGTTTTTTAATACTTCCTCGTCAATATCCTCAACCACTGTTTTAATATCCCAAGCTTGCATATCGGCAGTTTCAGGGTCAAATTTTACTTTGATATTTTGTTGTTTATTCCCAAAATCCTTGCGATAAGCCGCTGCTAGAGCGGTCTCGATAGTTTCCATGACAGCTTCATAGGATAAATTTTTTTCCTCACAAAGTAACTGAATGGCCTTTGTAATTTCTGACATAATATATAAAATTAAATTAACTTATTAAAAAAAGCACCCTCTACAGAAGTGCTTTATATTCTGTATGTCAATATACCAGTTTATCAAAAAGATGTCAAATACACATTTTATTTTACTATTATATCATTTAACTGATCGGTACGCCAGATTATCGAGCCTACCCTATTTAATTTACGTAAAGTCCGCAACGACGGGTGCCCATATTTATTTGGTCCAACAGAAACTATTGAATATTTTGGCTCAACCAACTGTAAAAAATCGACTCCAGATGAACTATCACTACCGTGATGTCCTACTTTTAAATAATCAGCTTTGAGTGTAGAGCAATGTGAAAAATTTAAACAATATTTATTTATTATAGCATTCTCGAGCGGTGCTTCCATATCACCAGTAAACAAAAATTTTCCTAAATTATTTTTTAATAAAAAAACTATCGAATGATTATTACTGCCAAATTTATTCAAATCCAATCCAAAACTTTCATCCGGCGCTAAAAACTCCAAACTGCTATTACCAATCGTCATAGTTTCTTTACCAGAAATAATTTTATTATTTGCACCTTCCAACTGCTGATATTTCTGCCAAGCCAACCAGTACGGATCGTTTGATTTTTGCGCGCCATTGGTAATGATATTTTTTACCTGATACCTTTGCAGTACTGCCGGACACCCACCATAGTGATCGCTATCGGGATGAGTAACTAACAAATAATCTATTGTTCTGTTAAAAAAAGGCAAAGCCGACCCAAGTTTTGATAAAATCTTTCGATTTAACCCGCAATCTACCAACATAGTTTGGCCGTTATCAAATTTGATTAAAGCCGAATCACCTTGTCCAACATCAAAAAAAGTTACGGAATTATAATGACGAATAGCCGAATTTTTAAAATAAAAATTTCCAGCCAAAAACAACAAAAATAACCCAATCGCCAAAACAATTATTTTTTTACGTTTCCCCTCCATAAAAAATTATTTACTGGCCACCACGATTTGATTTATCCAAACATCCTTTTCATAAACAAAAACATTTTTCTCGATTTTAAAAGCAAAACTTTCCAATGCTTCAATTATTTTTTCTGGACGGTGATAAAAAGATTCAATTTTTATTTTACCCTGCTTGGTTTTTACCTCAGGAGCCTCTTTTTGATTAATATTTGTAATAATTAATTTTCCATCATCTTTCAAAACCCGATAAGCCTCATCAAAAAAAGATAAGGGATTTTTTAAATGCACTACTAAAAATGCCGCCGTTACAAAATCAAAAAAACTATCATCAAACGGCAAATTTTCCGCTTCTCCCACCACAGTTTCAATTTTTTTATTTTTATCAGACAACACCTTCAACATCTCCAACGAAACATCCAAAGCCGTTACCCGAGCCCCCGCACTAAACAAAGCCAAAGCCAATCGTCCAGTTCCCGCCCCCACATCCAATATTTTTTTATTTTTAACACCCACAAATAACGGCAAAAGTTTATTCTGTTCAAAACTATTTAGATATTTTTCCTTCTTATCATAATCCCCAGCCGCCAAATCATACCCACTCACCGAATTCAAAATTTTAATCTTAGACATATAAAGTACTGAGAAATTAAAGGACAAATAGATATTGATTTTCGCCGTGTGAATTGTTTGAAGTGCCGAGAATGACATTGATTATTTGCAAACGAATAATTAGGCACAAGTTTGAGCACAAGAAAATTAATACCTAATTGTCCGTCTATAAACCCAGAAAACAATCAAACCATAAAGAAAAAACATTTCCCACACCGTCACCGAAAAACTCACACTCGCCAACTCCCACGCCGCCAAATAATGTGACATCATTATAACATATTTTAATCCCAAATAACCAACCCAACCAACCATCTGCCCCAAAGGAAAAAATAGCACACTCAAAACAATTGCCACAAAACCAATCAACATCAAATATGGCACCGTCCAAATTATCAACAAATTGGCCAACGGCGCAATCAATGACAAACGCCCAAATTGAAATAAAATCAAGGGCAAAGTAACAATAATTGCAGAAATAGTAGTAATAAAATTTTCTACTAAACTTTTTATATAAATATTTTTAATATTTAAAACAAAATAATTATTTAATATCGGTGATAAATAAATCAAACCAATAGTAGATAAAAAAGATAGTTGAAAACCAGCATCCCAAACCAACACATACGGATTAAATAACAACATCACCGCCGCTGTAAATACCAAAACATTACCAATACGAGATAATCTCCCCATCTGACTAGCCAACAAAACTATCACCCCCATAATCCCAGCCCGCACGACTGAAGCCGATGCGCCGGTAAATAAAACAAACAAAATAATCCCCATCACTGCCAACCAAAAAGCCCGTCGACGATTCAGACCAATCATCAACAATCCTCCCACCAAAACTTTGGCAATAATACTGATATTATAACCAGAAATAGCCACAATATGAGTAATGCCTGAGCGACTAAAATCATTATTTACCTCCGGACTAAAACCAGCCCGCGCTCCATAAAGTAAACCGGCCATCAAAGAACTCTCCGGCTCTACCCACAGTTTATCAACCTGATTTTGAATTTGTTGTTTGAAATTAAAAAAAATAACAATAATTTTTTCTATCCACGAAGAATTGTAAGGAATTTTTTTAATTTTTGGCCAACTACATTGCGACCAGATACCATTGCGCGCTAAATATTTATCATAATTTATAAAACTATCTGATCCAACCGGCTTTTTTAATTGACAGTCTACCCGAACCATATCACCAAATTGTAAATCAGCATATGGCGGCAAAAATAATAACACCTTACCAGTAACATTTTTATTATCAACTGTTAACACCGATATCACCGCTTGATTATTATTTTCTTTTACAGTCACCTCCTGAGATATTTTTCCAACCATATCTACGGTGTGACCATTGTAGAAATTAATCTTATCTTCTTGAAAATTTGGCACGGCCAAAAAAAATCGCAGACCACCTAATATAAAAAATATTCCGCCAATGAATAAAAATCTCAAAATTAAATTATTCCAAAAAATAATTAAAAAAAATAAAATCGTGAGCAATAATACAAACAAATAATATTGCCAATCAACCGCCTCAGCATCAATAGAAAAAATTGCCACCCCCATAATAAAACAAAAACAGAACGCCAAAAATGTTCTGCTTTTTGATTTTATAATTGTCTCCACCCCCTCCCTAAACATATTTTATTTTACCAATTCAAAAGCGATAAACATTTTGCGAAGCAAAACCGCTCCGATATCACTATTAGTGATCATCACTCGTCTCCAAGCATACAAATCTTGGCCGCTAGGGCGGTTACCAAAATATACGCTCGCCGCGCCAATAAAACCAATTTGCTCAGCTTGTTTTTTTACATTATTATTAAAACTGCCAAAAGGATACACAATCGTATCTACTTTGTGACTCAAACCCTTTTCCAACAACTCTTTACTTTTGGCCATCTGATAATAAGCAGTATCCGGTTTTAATTTACCAAGCGGCAAATGATTCACGGTATGTACACCGATTTCTACTAGACCTTCTTTATCTAGTTGTTTGATCATCTCCCAGGTCACATTTCCAGGACGTCCAATATCCTGATTGATAACATACAAACCAGCTGGCACATTATATTTTTTTAAAACCGGATAAGCATTCAAATAAAAATCTCGATAACCATCGTCAAATGTTAAAACCAGAGTTTTGTCATATGGTCGGGTCGAAGAAGCCGAGGCAAAAGTTTTGAAAGCCTCACTCAATTTTATAAATTGATAACCTTGATCCAATAAATATTTTATTTGCGCATCCAAAATTTCTGGTCTAACTGACAGACGTTTCACTTTATAATTAATATGATGATACATCAAAATACCAAAATTAATATGATAAGTTTTTGGTGAAAAATTTTTTATATCATTAATATTCAAGGTGGAAGAAACGGTCGAAGAAGCCACCGCAGCCAATTGAATAGCTTGATCTTGCGCAACTTTTAGTTGGTCAAGCTCAGTAATTGTTTCGTAATTTTCATATTGCTGATTTTTTAAATTTTGCCAATAAAAAAAACCAACTGACAAAATAACACCAATTAAAATAAACATTGCGACCGATGGCAAAAATTTTTTATATTTTTTCATCAACTTATGTTACTACACTAATCAATTTACCTTTCACATAAATCACCTTTTTTGGCTCTTTTCCTTCTAACCATTTTTTTATTTTTTCACTTTTCAAAGCAGTCACTTTTGCTTCATCATCACTTATATTGGCGTCAACAGTTATAGTATCACGTAATTTACCGTTTATCTGCACCGCCAAAGTAACTTCACTATCTTTAGCCAACTCTGCATCAAACTCCGGCCAAGCAGATTCAAATATGCTATTTTTATTCCCAAGTTCAAACCATAATTCTTCACTAATATGTGGCGCAAATGGTGAAAGCAGTTTAATAAGTACAGCAAAATCATCTTTGGAAATGGTATCCACTTTATTCATCTCATTTACCAATTCCATCATCGAAGAGATTGCCGTATTAAAATGTAACCCAGCAATATCATCGGAAACTTTTTTAATAGTTTGATGAATTTGGGTGATTATTTTTTTATCAGCAGTCGATTGGTCAGAAATTTTTTCATTTAACACCCACACTCTGTCCAAAAATCTTCGCACACCGACCACCCCTTTGGTATTCCAAGCACATGGTTGATCAAATGGTCCCATAAACATCTCATAAAGACGCATCGCGTCCGCTCCATATTCATCGACAACGTCATCAGGATTAATGACATTATTCCAGCGCTTGCTCATCTTGCGACCATCTTGCGCTAAAATCAGACCAACATTTTGTAAACGAGTGAATGGTTCATCATTGGCCACAACACCAATATCAAATAAAAATTTATGCCAAAAACGCGCATAAATCAGATGACGAGTAGCGTGTTCGGCACCGCCGACATAGAGATCAATCGGTGACCAATATTTTTCTTTAGCTTTATTTACCAATTCTTTTTCATTATTTATATCTTCATAGCGCAAATAATACCAACAACTACCTGCCCATTGTGGCATTGTGTTGGTTTCACGTTTGGCTGGACCACTACATTGTGGACATTTGGTATTTACCCAATCGATAATAGTTGCGAGCGGTGATTCGCCGGTGCCACTTGGTTCATAATTTTTTACTTTTGGAAGTTCGAGTGGTAATTCATTTTCCGGTACAGCCACCCAACCACACTTTTCACAATTTATTAGTGGAATTGGCTCGCCCCAATAACGCTGACGGGAAAACACCCAATCACGCAATTTGTATTGTATTTTCCCTTGTCCAATTCCTTTTTCTTCCAAATAACTAATCATTTTTTTCTTCGCCTCTGTAGTTGATAAATTATTTAAAAAACCAGAATTAACCGCCATACCCTCTTGTACAAATGGTTCGTCATTTAAATTAAGTACATCGTCTTTTTTATTAACTGGAGATACTACACCCACAATCGGCAAATTATATTTTTTAGCAAACTCAAAGTCTCGTTCATCGTGACCAGGTACGGACATTATCGCCCCTGTGCCATATCCATATAACACGTAATCCGCCACAAAAATTGGCAACTCCTCATTGTTTACTGGGTTGATTGCTTTGACCCCTTTGAGCTCCACACCAGTTTTTTCTTTTTGCAATTCTGTGCGTTCTAAATCACTTTTACTTTTGGCCTTTTCCAAATATTCTTGAACTGCTTTTTTGTTGGAAATTTTATCTAAATAATTTTGAATAAATGGATGCTCTGGCGCCACTACCATATAGGTAGCTCCAAATAAAGTATCTGGACGAGTGGTGAATACTTTTATTTTTTCTTCACTACCTTTGACGACAAAATCTACTTCTGCCCCTTCACTTTTTCCAATCCAATCGCTCTGCATTTTTTTGATATGCTCAGGCCAAGCGGTCAACACATCCAATCCTGACAATAATTTCTCCGCATAATCGGTAATACGCAACACCCACTGACGCATCGGTTTGCGTTCAATTTCACTGCCACAACGCTCACATTTACCACCATCAAGATCTTCGTTGGCCAAACCAGTCTGACAGCTCGGACACCAATTTATAGGCGCAAAAGATTCAAAGGCCAAACCTTTTTTAAACATCTGCAAAAATATCCACTGCGTCCATTTATAATATTTTGGATCAGTGGTGTTCACTTCCCTACCCCAATCATAGGTAAAACCAAGCAGACCAAGTTGTTTTTTAAAAGTGGCGACATTTTTGGCCGTACCTTCGCTCGGATGAACTTTATTTTTCAAAGCATAATTTTCGGCTGGCAGTCCAAATGCATCCCAACCCATTGGGTGTAGCACATTGTATCCTTGCATCATTTTCATACGCGCCACGATATCTGTCGCGATATACCCTTTTGGATGACCAACATGAAGACCAGCACCAGATGGATATGGAAACATGTCCAAAACATAATATTTTGGCTTTCCCACAGTTTCTTTGGTTTTGTAAATTCCACTTTCTTCCCAGTTTTTCTTCCATTTTTTCTCTACAGCTTGATGATTATATTTTTGCATAATAATATTAGATACCTAATTATCTTATCTAAAATAGGCGAAAGTTGCAAGACTACCAAACATTTCAACTAATTTAAATGACACCTTAAAAAAGGTGTCATTTAATCAATATTGCTTAAAACAAACTATTCCAACACCTTACTAATCTCTTTACCACAAAATGTCTGTCCATCAGTAGTCAATTTATTCTCATAATCAATTCCAGCTACCACACACACCTGTCCTTTTACCCCATCGTCGGCAGAAAAATTCTTTTGGGGAGGAGTAGTAAATTCAAAATCGTTAGCTGCATCCAAAACATCTTGTTTGGTAGCAAACGCCGCAAAATCCACTACTTGACCTGGGCTAACTGAAAATTTAACATTCTTTTGTCCTTTGGCAATTTTCTTATATTGAAACAAATCACCCAACCATTGATTATCTACCACCTTGGCAGTAAACATACCCACATACACATCAGAAACTATATTAGCATTATCTTCCAAACTGTCTTTTACCTCCACCGTCACCATAGCATTGGCACCAGCATATACATAAGAATTTTTCACCCCACAGAAATTTTTACCATCAGCCTCCAATTTATTGTCAAAATCAACACCAGCAACTACACATAATTGTGGTTTGCCATTTGGATAAAAATTCTTTTGGGGAGGAGTGAAAAACTGGTGTTTTTTGTTATTCATCACATCATCTTTAGTTTCAAAAACTAAAAAGTCTACCACTTGACCTGGTTTGACGACAAACTTTACACTTTTTTGCCCTTTATTTATTTTTTTATATTGTGATAAATCACCAAACCAATTATTGTCAACAACTTTGGCAGTGTACATCGCCACATATACATTAGAAACTATTTTGGCCTTATCTTGGTAGCCATTTTTTACTTCTACGGTAATACTAGCGTCACCTTTGGCTGCCAACACAGAAGCTGGAGCAAAAAGTATCATTGCCATCACTGCGGCTAACGAAAAAAATATTTTAGGAAATTTCATAAATTTTATAATTTAAAAGATTAACCTTTTTATTATAACATCGCCCAGTTAAAATAACAAATTTGATATTATTTCTGACATTTTGGACAATAATGCGTCCCCCGCCCAGCGTGTTTCATCTTTAAAATTATACTTTTACAACGTTTGCATTTTTCACCATCACGACCATACGCATTTAAAAAATTTATATGACTGCCAATATGTCCATCACTATCAACATAATTATTAAAAGTAGTACCACGATTGGCAATCGCCACTCTCAGAACATCTTCGACACATTTGAATAACTTTTTTATTTCCAAAATAGACAAACTGCTAACTTTTCTAGTTGGTAAAATTTTTGCACAAAAACAAATTTCATCAGCATAAATATTTCCAATTCCGGAAATTAATTTTTGATTCAATAGCAACGCTTTAATATTGGTCTGACGATTTTTAAATAATTTTTCAAATGCTTCCAAAGTGTAATCTGGCGTTAATGGTTCGATGCCAAAATTATTAGTAACAATTTTTTCTTTTTCTTCATGAGAAACTAATTTTAAATAACCAAAACGACGTAAATCGTTAAAAAATAATTGACTACCGTCGCTAAACGTAAAAAATACACGAGTGAATTTGTTGGGTACGATGGTATTCATTCCCGTTTGACTATGACCACCAGCCAACAGCTGTTTCTTATTACGACAAATCAATTGCCCAGTCATTTTTAAATGTACTAAAAGATAAGCATATTTTTCTATTTTTTCTAAAGCAAACATCAATAACTTGCCACGACGCTCGATATGCTTAAAATTATTTTTTACTAACACTTTTGTAAAATCCGAAGATTTATTGTGAATACTTTTAGCAGCCAATATTTCAATATTTTTTATTTTTTCACCAGTTATCTTCTTTTCCAGATCACGGCGAATAGTTTCTACTTCTGGCAATTCTGGCATAATTTATATTTTAATCTTACCAGCTACTCTCTCAATCGCTTTTACAAAAGCAGCCGTACGCATCGTCACATTATATTTTTCTTTTATCTCCCAGACATCATTGAAAGCGTCTACCATTATCGGTTTCAATTTGGCCAACACTTCAGCTTCGCTCCACTTGAGATTTTTTACATTTTGTTCCCATTCAAAACAACTCACAGTCACACCTCCAGCATTGGCCAAAACATCTGGCACCACGATAACACTATTTTGACTTAAAATTTCATCGGCTTCCGGAGTGGTTGGGCCATTGGCCAATTCTACTATGGCTTTGGCTTTAATATTGGCCGCATTATCCGCAGTGATCTGATTTTCCATAGCCGATGGCACCAAAATATCTACCGGCAATTCGAGCAATTCCGCATTGGATACTTTTTGTACCCCATCAATTCCGGTCAGACTGCCGGTTTTTTCTTTATGAGCAAAAATTGTATCCAAATCCAAACCATCTGGATTATATACTCCACCTTTACTATCACTTAGTGCCACTATTTTAAAACCATCTTTGACCAAAAGTTTGGCCATAAATCCACCCACATTGCCCATACCCTGAATAGCCACTTTGGTTTCTATGGCACGCCAATTCATTTTACCCATTAATTCACGAGTCACATATACACCACCCTGAGCGGTAGCCTGTTCACGCCCTTCGCTACCACCATCAACAAGCGCTTTTCCGGTAATCACCCCTGGATCACTATGACCAACTAATTTTTCATATTCATCGCGCATCCAACCCATAATTTGCGGAGTAGTATACATGTCCGGTGCTGGCACATCTTTATCTGATCCAATCTCGCGCCAAATTTTTTGAATATAACCACGCGACAATCTTTCTAATTCGCCAACTGATAATTTTTTGGAATCAACAATAATTCCACCTTTACCACCACCCATCGGAATATTTACCGTCGCACACTTGACCATCATCCAAAAAGATAACGCTTTTACTTCATCTAATGACACCTTTTCATGATAGCGAATACCGCCCTTGTATGGCCCTAGAGCATTATTATATTGACTACGAAAACCGCTAAACACTTTCACTTCACCACTGTCCATGCGTACCGGAACCGCTACCGTCAAAACCCGATCCGGCTGTTTTAAAATCTCATGAATATTTTTATCTAAATTCATTATATTTGCCGCTTTTTCTAATTGTTTGAGAGCGTTTTCAAAAGGATTTTGCATATTTTTATATTAACAATAAATAGATCGCCGTGATTATCATCATACTCTAAAATATATCTACCGTCAAAACTAGTTAATCATACAAAAATAGTGTATAATTTAGAGAATTAAATAAATATTTTCCTATGTGTTATAACCCAACTGTTTCTTTGACCACTGCCATTATTGAATGGACGCTGGCTATTATCATACCTTGGAAATATCCAAACAATCGTGTCCGCTATTTTTCCAGTTTTTTAATGTTTCTCTTGGGATTATATCAATTTAGTGAATTTATGCTTTGTAAAACCAACTTTGCAGAATTGTGGATGCGCATCGGATTTTTTGCTTACAGTTTGTTGCCGGCACTCGGTCTACATACAACCTTACATTATTTTAAAATAAAATTTAATCTTTTTTGGATATATCTCATTCCAACTATTTATATAATCAGCGCCGCCGCAACCACAAACTTCGTGGTTGAAAGCAAATGTCATGATATTTTTGTAACTGCGCGCAATATGTTTTCTAACATTAGCTCACCTCTTACAACGGCGCGGTTTGGTATTTATACTGCTTATTATTTTAGTTTTATCCTTATCGCTTGTCTTATTAGTATACGTGCTTATATGAAAGAAACAAACCATAAAAAACAGAAAATTTTGCTCACTTTTCCTATGGCAACTTTTTTAATGTCTTTTCCTACTTTTATTTTAATTATTTTATTTCCAGCACTAAATTTTCAATTTCCGTCTGTTCTCTGTCATTTTGCTTTATTATTTGCTCTAATGATATTCATTGGCGCTCGGTGGGATCATGAATTAAATACTAAAATATAAAATATAAAACTAAAAACCCTCAACACAAATTGAGAGTTTTTAAATATCCAAAAAATCAACTACTATTCTCTTCTTCACATCTTCACAAAGAATGTGAAAATGACTAACTACATATCCAATCCCTCTTTCTTTTATCAATTTATCAATTTTAACTAAAAATCCAGAATAATAAGACGCACTAATAGAACGCGTTAATTCTTTCCAATGTTGCAAACGAACTTCATCTGAATCTTTAGGTTCATAGTTTTCAAAATACGCCTGAAAAAATTTAGTTTTATCTACTTTATGTGTCCCATCACCTCCAGCTGGACCGTTTATCAAAAGAGTCAGGAGTAAGCGTTCGGCTTTATATGGAGCCGAATCTCTTTCTAAATCTTTATCCATATCCAAAGCCAAAGTTTCTGTTACTGCCTCATTCAACCATCTAAATCTTTCTGTTTTTGTATCACCTAACGAATCAAATTTAAGTCCAGTTCTTTGTTTTTGATTATTAAACTTACCTAAATGTTTTGGCGTTGTCACAAACAAAGATCCTGAAATAGCATGCAGCATTTCATGATCAAACACATGTTGCATATTTTTTTTAAGCGTTTCTACACTCTCAAACCCATTGGAATCAATACCCATAAAAATATTTCTCAACCTGCCAAACACACCTAGAGCATCAAAATCTCTACCACCGAATGAACCCTGGTCAAAAAAATTTATTTTGATATCAGACATTCTTTTTTTGATTTCCTCTGGAGATAAATTTAAATCACCATTCTGTCTCAACACGTCTATTTTCTCTAAAAATGATTCCATAAACTCTGGTATCCATTCTTTTTCGGCAATTTTTTTAATTTCATTAAACTTTTGTCGTTGCTTATCAGCAATGTTACCTGATCTGTCATCATAGAGCGGTTCATTATCGACTGATCCTGAAAACACTCCACTCACCAATTTATCTATTTTGACACCAAAAGAATCAGGAGATACTTTGCTTTGCCTTCTGTCCAGAATTCCTTTATCTTGTGGTTTAAAACCTTTTTCACCATTCATAAAATTAATTTATTTAACAAGTTAATGATACTCATAAAATTGGAAATAGTCAAAAAGAAACCGCTTTGGCGATTTCTTAGTTGACACCTTAAATATCGAAACACTATCTTTTAAAAGATTTAGTTACTTTTTTCATCTTTTTTGCAGTTTCAGTGACTGCCTTGGCTACCGCTTCTTTGGCGCTTTTGTTTATTTTTTCTGAACTATCATCTACCCACTCATTTGTTTTTTTGGTAATTACTTTTTTTATAAAACCTGAGGCACCATCAGTAATCAGAGTCATCAGACCAGACATATTTTCCACTTTATCACGGATATAATTGATGGATTCAGTTAGTGCCTGTAAACGTATTCTAAACTCTTCCACAATTTCATTAGCATTGCGTAGTAGTCGCATCAAATAATAAAACATCCAACACATAAAAAATGTAACCCACAACACACAAAACGAAATTATTAAAAACAAAATATCTTTTGAACTTGTAAACATATTTCCCTCTTTTAAAAATTACCAATATATTATACCACAAAAATAGAAAACAAACAAAATATCGACACAACCTGTCGATATTTAATGTCAAATTTTAAAATAATAAATTATTTTTATCTCATTCCAGCACCATACTCTTTTTCAATTACCATTTTTACTTTTTGAATCAACAAATCTACTTCTACGGTAGTCAAAGTACGTGTATCATCAGAAAAAATCAAACGATAAGCCATACTTTTGTATCCTTCTCCAATATTGTTTCCTTCATACACATCAAACAACTCTACCTGTTTTAGCAATTCACTGCTTTTTTTGATTGTTTGTAAAATCTGTTCATGGCTGATTGTTTTTTTGACCAAAAAAGCCAAATCACGCACAATTTCAGGATATTGCGAAGCTGGTTTATAATTTGATTCACTTTTATTTTTTTCTAATAATTCACAAATTTCAGACAAATTTAATTGTAAAACTCCCACTCTCTGTTCTATCCCCAAATTTTGAGCGACGAGCGGGTTAATTTCGCAAACAATTCCAACCGTTTTTCCAAATATAGAAACAAGGGCTAAACGAGTCGGATGTTCCCACGATAACACTTTGTCTGCCAACAAAATTTCAAAATTTACTTTTAGCTCAGAAAAAATATTTTCCAAAACTCGTCTCGCCTGCCAATATGGTACTTCATATTTTTTGGCCGCAAAAACTGTCGCCACCCAGGTATCTTGTCGTGGCAGCAAACTATTCCCATTACTATCCGCTCGAACACCGGCTTGGTGTATAGAAAATACTTTGCCAATTTCAAATATTTTTACTTCTGGATAATTTTCAATATTATTTTTTACATTCTCGAGTAAATTTGGTAACAGATTGCGACGCAGGTATGGACGTTCTTTGGAAAGCGGGTTATCCAACTCCAAATATTTTTCCAGACTATCCCCAATTTTTGTAATTTGATTTTCACCAACAAAAGAATAATTGTAAACTTCATTATACCCCAATTCTTTGACCAAAACAGTCGCAATACTTTTTTCCAAATTTCGCAATGAATTAACCGCCGGTGGTTTATTTTCCAAATTTGGCAAAGCCGAAACTATATTGTTATATCCATAAAAACGCACTACTTCTTCTACTATATCCTCGGCAATCGCCACATCTTTGGCGGCGCGCCAAGTTGGAATTTTTACCGACAAAATGCCTTTTTTTGATTTCACTTCAAATCCTAAACGTTCTAAAGTATTTGTAATATCCTTTTCTGGTATCGCTACACCCAATTTTTTTTCAAAAATTTTTAATGGCATTTCAATCGGTCCAACTGCCAAAGAAAAATTCTTTTCGTCGACTATTTTGCTTACCACTTTTGCGCCTGGACAACATTCCAAAACAAGTTCCACCGCTTTTTGCAAAGCGGTTTCACACAAATTTGGATCCAAACTTTTTTCAAAACGCACCGAGGAATCACTACGCAAATTTAACCGAGCAGAAGTCTGACGAACACTAATAGCATTAAAATTAGCCGATTCAAAAATAATACTAGTTGTAGTATCGCTAATAGCGCTGTCCATACCACCCATCACCCCAGCAATTGCCAAAGCTTTCTTATTGTCAGCAATAACTAAATCGGTTTCAGCCAACTGATATTCATTTTTATCCAAAGCTAATATTTTTTCTCCGGCTTTAGCTGTCCGCACCACAATTTTTTCTTGTACTTTTGTTGCATCAAACGCGTGCATCGGTTGCCCCAAATCCAACATTACATAATTGGTAATATCCACAATGTTATTTATCGGATGATGTCCCAAGGTCATCAATTTTTCTTGCAACCAAACCGGCGATGGACCAACTTTTATGCCAGATATCGCCACTGCCATATATCTCGGACACAGTTTGGAATCCGTCACCACAACCTCCAATTTAAAATCTTTTCCTGGAAATATTTTTTTAGTTTCATATTTTTGCAAATCACGATTGTACAATACCGACACTTCTCGAGCCATACCATAGTGTCCCCATAAGTCACCACGATTAGAAAGTGATTTATTATCAATTTCAAAAACCCAATCATTGAGACCAAGAACTTCGGCCACAGGTAAACCAATTTTATAATTTTTATCAGTCAAATCCAAAATTTCTTTTTCATCTTTGAGTGGAAATAATTCACCCAAACCAATTTCCGTTGAAGCACAGATCATCCCAAAGGAATCCTCACCACGAATTTTGGTTGGTTTTAATTCAGTTAGTTTATCTTCGCCGTGCCATTGCACTTTCGCGCCAACTTTCGCTACCGCCACGAGCATTCCTTCGCGCACATTACTACCTCCGCAAACTATTTGTAATTCTTCACTGCCAATATCCACTTTACACAATTTTAATTTATCCGCATTGGGATGTTTTATTTCGCTGACTACTTTTCCTACCACAATATTTTGCAACAATTCACCCTGATCTTGCAAACCTTCTACCTCCACTGTGGAGGCTTTCAGTTTTTCGGCGACTTCTTTGACACCTACCGCTGGCAGATTAACATATTTTTTTAACCAATTGTATGATATCAACATATTAAAACTGTTTTAAAAATTTCAGATCGCCACTTTCCAGATGACGGATATCTTCGATGCCATATTTCAACATTACCAAACGAGTCAACCCCAATCCGAAAGCAAATCCTTGATATTTATTGGTGTCAATACCGCCATTTTTCAAAACATTTTGATGGATCATACCGGCACCAAAAATTTCGAGCCAGCCGGTATTTTTACAAACCCGACAACCGTTACCTTTACACAAAAAACAGGTCACTTCACCATTGACCCCCGGCTCCACAAACGGATAATATTTGGGACGCAAACGTACTTTGGTTTTTTCGCCATACAAATGTTTGGCTACTGTTTCGAGAACACCTTTCAGATGAGCAAAGGTAATATTTTCTCCCACCACAAAACCTTCCAGTTGATAAAAAGTATGTTCATGACGCACATCGGTCGCTTCATTACGAAAACATTTTCCCGGTACAATCGCCCGAATTGGCGCGCCGTATTTTTGCAAAGCACGTACCTGTACTGCCGAAGTCTGCGTACGCATCACCCATGGCACGTCCGAATCTACTTCATGACCTTTTACATAAAAAGTATCCTGCATATCACGCGCTGGATGAGATTCTGGGATATTCAAAGCTGTAAAATTATAATAATCACTCTCTACTTCCGAACCGTCCAAAATCATAAAACCCATGGAAGTAAACAGATTTTCCAAATCATTTTGCACAATCGTATTTGGATGAAAATGTCCACGCTCAATTTTTGGCAAGGCTGGTTGAGTGATATCCAATTGTTCTTTTTCCAAATTCGCTTGCCAATCCGCTTGAGACAATTCAAATTTTTTCGTTTGCAAAGCCTTTTCAATTTCTATTTTCACATCATTGGCAACTTGTCCAATAATTTTGCGCGCATCGTCGGCCAAATCTTTGAGCCCTTTCATCGCATTGGTCAGTTCACCATTTTTTCTACCAAAAAATTTATTTTCCAATTCTTCCAATTGAACTCTATCTTTCACTAACTTCAAAGCCGACAACGCCTCGGATTTTAATTGTTCAAGCTTAGATTGCATACTATTTTAAAACAATCTTGAAAAAAATGACCCAATCACTCCTTTAAAAGTTCCAATATCTCGTATAGTTACCACTACTACCAACAACATCAATAAAGCAAAACCGGCCATATGAAAAATACCTTCCAATTTTTGCGAAACTTCTTTGCGACGAAGTTTTGAAATCAATACAAATAACAAACGACCGCCGTCTAGTGCCGGGAAAGGCAAAATATTAAACACGGCCAAATTAAGCGACAACATCGCCATAAACTGAATCAAATAAATCAACCCCATTCGTGCCACTCTTCCTGTCATCACGGCCACTCCAACCGGTCCAGATACTGCTTCGCCAACACCACTGCCGGCAAATAATCCTTTAATTAACAAATAAAAAGCCACTACTATTTCTTTCAAATACCAACCAGTAGCTTTAATACCCTCCCAAATTGCCAAAAAAAATGGATAACGCACCGTACCAATTTCTGCAATCGCTACTCCCAACCCACCACGCCCAGTGTCGCTATATACCGCTGGTTTAATCTTTTTTTCAATGATTTCTTGACCGCGTCCAACTTTTACTAGCAACTCTTCATTTTTATGTAAATTAACAAATTCTTGTAATTCTTTTAGACGTGGACTTTGTAAATTTCCAACTTGTAAGATAACATCTCCAGCTTGTATACCGGCCATTTCTGCTGGTTTACCTGGTAAAGTTTGCAAAATTTCAATACGACGATCTTTAATATTTGAAACATCATCCATATTGTCCAACGGCTGAGGCAAACCGATCATATATCCACTGATCAATAACACCATCGCCAAAACTACATTCATACCCACCCCAGCGGACAATACCACCGCTTTTTGCCATGGTTTTTTGGACGCAAAACTTTGAGGATCGTTTTTTTCATCACCATTTTCACCTTTTATTTTTACAAATCCACCTAGTGGCAACCAATTTAGAGAATAAACAGTGTCGTATGCTTCATCGCTTTCATCTAGCGCACGATTGCCTTTTACCAGACGCCAGTGTTTTTTATTATCTTTTTTAAATTGCAAACCAAAAATACGCGGTGGAAAACCAAAACCAAACTCATGCACTTTCATGCCGGTTTTTTTGGCCGCAATAAAATGACCAAACTCATGAGAGATAACCAACACTGCCAAAACAATAATGAAAAAGAGGATTGAGGCCATAGAGGCTTGATTTATTAGGATTAATAAGCTAAAATAACTAAATAAAGTCGACACCGACTTTACTAATTAAGTTAATATTCTATGTCTCCATTTTATATTGTTCTAGCAGTTTTGGCAATAGTGGTTATTTGGGTTATTATGGCATTCAACGGTTTGGTACGTAGTAAAAACCGCGTAGATGAGGCCTATAGTGACATCGACGTTCAACTAAAACGTCGCTATGATCTGATTCCAAACCTAGTCGAAACCGTAAAGGGATATATGACCCATGAACGTGAGACTTTGGTCAAATTAACCGAGGCTCGTACTGCAGCTATGTCAGCTCATGACAACAAAGGGTCTTCTTTGGCTGATCGTGAAGCAGCCGAAAATGCTTTGTCTTCTACTCTGAAATCTCTTTTTGCAGTCACTGAAAATTATCCTGATCTCAAAGCTAGCCAAAACTTTTTGCAATTACAAGACGAAATTTCTGATACTGAAAATAAAATTCAGGCCAGCCGTCGTTTTTACAATGGTAATGTGCGCGACTTCAACACTCAAATTCAAGTATTTCCTACCAACATGTTTGCTGGGATGTTGAAATTTGTTAAATATGAATTTTTCTTGGCTGCCGAAAATGAAAAACAAAATGTGCAGGTGAAGTTTTAAATTTAATTTTTCTTTTAAATCAGACGCCTCATATATATTAACATGTATTCTCAAATAGATTCTAATAAACGCAAATCTGTTTTACTGCTCATGATAGCGGCCGCACTTGTCATGGGTTTAGGTTATATTTTTAGTATGGCCAGAGGTGGCAATGGCTATGACGGGTTATTTATCGGTATTTTATTGTCATTTGGCATTACCTCTGTTTCGTATTTTCAAGGTGATAAAATTGCTTTGATGACTTCCGGCGCCAAACCGCTGGTAAAAAATGATAATCCTTATGTTTATCGCCTGGTGGAAAATCTTTGTATTACTGCTGGCACACCAGTGCCAAAAATTTATATCATTGAGGATGATGCTATCAATGCTTTTGCTACCGGTCGCAAACCAGAATTAGCATCGATAGCAATCACCCGTGGAGCAATTGAAAAATTGGAAAACGAAGAACTTGAGGGTGTCCTCGCTCATGAACTTTCTCATATAAAAAATTATGATATTCGTTTTATGATGTTGGTCGCAGTACTAGTTGGGTCAATATCTATCATGGCCAATATATTTTTACATAGTGGAAGATTCGCCCGTCGTGACAATAATCGTGAAGGTGGAAATGCCATGGCTATTTTTGCTATTGTCGGCATAGTGCTCGCAATACTATCACCAATCATTGCTGAATTAATAAAATTGGCAGTTTCACGTCGACGCGAATATCTAGCTGATGCTAGTGGTGCATTACTCACCCGCTACCCAGAAGGATTGGCAAGCGCTCTAGAAAAAATTGCCGCTGAAAACAGACCTCTGTCCCAAACTTCCCAAGCTACCGCTCATTTATTTTTTGCCAATCCATTTTCCGGCAAAAAATTATCTTCACTTTTTTCTACTCACCCACCGGTCGAAGATCGCATAAAAAAATTGAGAGAGATGGCGTAATTGTGGATATCTTTTTTATTTATACTACACGGTGTGGTATAATATTCAGAAGATAATTAAAATAATTTTTTTATGTTAAATAAAAAACAAATATTTAGTACATTTGTTTTGTTGTTTTTTATTTTTCTAAATTTTGTAACTTATATAATTCCAGCCAAAGCCTCCACTTTATCCCCAACTTTTACATTGACTAGTTTGACAGCCGGACAATCAGCTGATTTTTATGGACAATTTACTACTCTAACTCAAGTACCATCAGATGGAAATATTGCTGTAGTGTTTAACAACGTTTCTTATCTCACCGGCGGAACGCATGTAGGTAATTACATAACTTATTCAGATATTGATGTTACAGTAAATGGCAATCAACTCACTTTAACCGGTGCTAATACCAATGTTTATAATACCGGTGGATATGCCAGGGCTGACATCACTCTTTCGTCGAGTATCGCTACCAGTAGTGTAATAAGATTTTATATTGGTCAAAATGCTACCGGCGGCGCTTCCAACGCTCAAGTAACCGTGGCTAGCAATATTAATGTTGATAGCTGAAACTTTAACATCCGGTCTTATGGTCATTGACCAAGGCAATTCCGACGCCACTCTCGCCGTATCGGCACCGGAATTTTCAACTTATGTGTATATTATTACAATTTTAGGCGGAATGTTAATGATTTATAAAAAAAATAATTTAAATTTAAAACCAAATATTGCTATCTAAAAAATTTTAGCTAATAATAAAAAAATACCTCGAGCAAAAACTCAGGGTATTTTATTTATAAATATTTTACTTTTTCACTACTTTTTAATCAACAAAGGAAACACCAACTGCAAATACAGATAAAAAATCATCAACAAAAATATTCCACCGAGATATTCATGAAACAAATTTATGGCCAAATCTTTTGACCAATAAGCACCAACCATAACAATGATAACTATTCTAACAATATTAAAAACTAACACAAAAAACATTCCAGACAACCAAGTAAAAAATACCCTCCACCAAATTATCGTATATTTCTGCTGAAAAAAATATAAAGCCACAACCCATAACAAAGTAAATGCAAACAAAGAATAAATACCCGCACAAGCAGACCCCACCGAAACGCTAAAATCTTTTAAGGCAATATTTAAGGTGGAAACATCAACTTTTAAACCAGGCACTACCTTTGCTAGGAGTTTTACTCCACCCAAAATTATCCAAGAAAAATATTGCCAATAGGCAGTAAAAATAACTTCAAAAACCATAAACAATAGAATAGCTGACAAAAATATGATAAAATCTTTATAAAAAAATTTAACAAAACGCCAATTAAAAATTGCTAAAAATAAAGCGGAATGTCCAAAATATAACATTAGATAGTAACTAGCCACCGGATCCATTTTTAAATAAAATTGCAGCCTACTTGATGGAACCAAATAAAAACTTCCAGCCAAGATTAAAAAAAACAACGTTTGAAAAAAACGCTGTCGATAATTTGGCAATATTTTTATGCTATTCCATCTATCAACCACAAACAACATTAGAATTGGAACTAAAATAAACAGAATCAATGGTTCATTGGCTATGAATTTTATATTAAAAAAATATTTTAACAACCAAGGGTGAGCCATGGTTATAGTTATAGAAACACCAAAAAAAATCCCTAATCTGATTAGAAATTTTTTGGTAGCCAAAGAAAAGTTTATTTTAGGCATTAAATTTAATATTAAACACCTAAATAACCAATTTATTACCACTGTCTGTCTTGATCATATATACCGGCTCTTTTATTATCACATCGCCATTGTCGCCTTTGACATGACGAACGAGATTTACTTTGTACACCTCAGCATACTTTTGTTTGGTCTGTTTTGATTGCCAATTTTTTAATAAATTTACTTCATAATCAAATCCGATATCAGTAATACTGTATTTTTTATTAACAGCAATTAAATTTTGATTATTGATGTCAACAAATTCATCCGCAGAAATTTTGATTTTATCTTCTGTATTTACAAAACTATACAAACTTTTAAACTTATTTTGCTGATAATTTTGGCTTATTTGACTAATAAAATTAAACATTCCAAAATCAACTTTTATATCCAAATTTTTACGGCCGGCAATATCGACATAAATAGGACTACCAATATTTACACCAGAAATTTTAATTTTGTTACTATTATCAACATCACGTAAAACAAATTTACCGTTATTATCACTAAACACTTTTTGTTCGTCAACTGCTATCATATAATTTATCAGCGGCTTACCATTATCAAGATCAACCAAACTCCCACTGACAATCGGCAAAATTTCTCCAACTTTCTTGACTATCTGAGCAGTTTCAACTACGGACAATTGTGATTTGTGCCAAAAATTATCAAAATCTATATAACTTTTAAAACCAACAAACATCCAATACAAAAGTACTGTTCCCATTATTATTATATACCCCAATCGAGCAACTTTTAAATTTTTGAAAAATATTTCTGAGATAACACAAAACAAAATTACCAACAATAGTATCCATGGCAATTCTTTAAAATTATCAGCGACCGTCGCTGATTGTGTTTTATTTTTATTTATAACATCTGGATTAGAAATATCAATCGCCGCGCCAATTGTGCTGGAAATAATCTCAGCCGAAGAAGAGACCGGAATATTTACCGGACTAACAAAAACATTTTTTATAATTTCTTTCGTCACACCATTACAATCTTGTTTTTCAGTAATTTTTTCTACCAATGTCACAGTTGTGGTAGTATTTTTGGATTTTTCACACACTGTCATAGCCGGACAAGTTTGCGGTTCTTTGATATATATCACCCCACCACCCCCACAACTGACTGATGGACAAGTTCCATTAATAATAGTGGTGGTAGTGTCACCCAAACCAACAATAAAATTGTATTCATAGGGATTGGGAGAAGTGTAGTTTTGGCTGGCGGCCTGATCTTTCGTAACAATCTTTACCACTACCGCTTGACTGGCTGTAAAATTCGCACTCGGATTGATAGAAATTGCATAATTACTAGCATCGCCACTGACCGTCATTTGGCCAGAGTTTGGAGTATACAAAACACCATCAACCAACACTTGTAAACTACTCAAATTAACCCCAGCACCAGAATCCACCAAATGGAAATTGACATTTGTACTGACAAAATTTCCATAACTATTGGCCGCTGGACTTAGACTGTTCACTATTGGAGCAATCGTATCAGCCGTAGTAAAACTGAACACATCCGGCACCATTGCATTGGCTGGAGAATGAAGATCACTAGCATTAATTGTGACAGTTACTAGTTCATTTTCAGCGAAATTGGCACTGGGATTGATAGTTACCGCTATATTATTTACCGATCCAGCAACACAAGTAACCACCGCCGAACTACAATTCAAATTCACACTCCCAATCGATGGGCTAGACATCACAATCGTGATCGAATTTGTATTTACTCCCACACCACCGATTACTCCTGCGTTACTTTTATAATCTTTAATATTAAAAGTTATATTTGTACTAGTACTCACCCCACTGGCATTATCCACCGGCACACGACTATCTACATATGGCGCGGCTGCATCATCTTCAGTAGTAAAACTCCATGACACTACCTGTGAATGAGTCGAAGGACTGCCCAAATCTCCCACTGTTGTTTCTACCGTATAACTTTTATTGTATTGATAATAGCCGTTATTATTTTTTATATTACTATTGGGACTAACGGAACTATCGTACTGATAATAACGATTTTGATTGGTAGATAATGGACTGCCAAAACTCACCGTCTGACTATACCAAGTGCCACTTCCTTCTCGCATTCGCACACTGGAGATGGTACTAGAGACACCGGCCATTGCATCGTATAGACTAAAACTCACATTAGAATTTATTGCCACCCCAGTCGCCAAATCAGTTGGTGATTTGCTATTTACAGCCGGACTATCAGTATCCACATCCAAAAATAGCCCCAAATTCCCCACCGCCGCTAAAATATCCGAACCGTCGCCATTTGTTTCGGCCAGATTGGTATCAATAGTCGAACTAGCAGTAAATTGAAAACCCAAAGTATAATCACCAACCCCACTAAGCACTTTAAAAAACATATGACCATACAAACCATTACTCACATTGGTAGACACTCCTGGATTATTATAAGCACTAATTTTTAATTTATTACTAGTGATACTGTTTCCTTGACTTGGGTAAGCATTAAAAAGACCATCATCGTAGACTGAAGTAGCCGCCGTTGAACAATTACTCTGAACCGCTTGTAAAATAGTATTATTGTAATTTATTTCCACATCCGCACCATTGGCGTTGCGCCCTCCAGTATTGAGATAAATATCCACTCTTAAACATCTACCTTGATAAAAAGCATTACTTCCTGCGCCTTGTCCTTGACTAGCTACCAGTTGAAAATACGGCGCTGTTGGAGTAGCCAAAACTATCGAGGCATTGAATCCATTTAAAATTATAACTAAAATTAAAAATATAAAAAATCTTTTCAACATACTAATCACCAGTAAAATTAAAATTTGTCAACAAATTGGAAATATCGATCGAATTTACCACTCCATCTTGATTCAAATCAGAACGAACATTGCTAGTACTAAAATTGTTTACCAAAATAGAAATGTCCAGAGCATTGACTTTGTTGTCTCCACTGTCCATATTTATATCTCCAGAATACAGTGGACTCTGGCCATTGTTGGTAAAATCTACTTGAATAAATTTGTCTAAATTAATATTACTGGCCAACCTAGCCAAATGTGAATATCCCTTGACAGTTACATCATAATTACCACTAGACACCGTCTGTAAAATATTAAACCATTTACCAACATCATTGCTATTAGTAGTAGTGGAAAAAATTACATTAGCACTTATTCTTTCCGCTCCAACCGAATATATTTTTACAGTCAACAAAGAAGCTTTGTTTTCTACTATATCTTGTGTAATATTAGCAATACGTTTCTCTGGGACAGCAATAATTTGCAAATTTGGTCCACGCGGATCATAGACCAAGGCGGTTGTTCCCAATGTTTGGTTGCTATTATTGGCATATAACAAAGAAGGATACAACAAAACAAATGCAATCAACAAAATTAGAACTTTTTGATTATTTTTCATAAAGACACGAAACTTTTAACATAATTTTAACATATTATCAGCCAAACAGCAAACAATAAAAATTTTAAAACAATTAAAGTTTTGTTTGTTGTGTTTTTTTCATTTTTCTAGTAAAATACAGACAGTATATGTACAGAAAAAAAGAAAAATTAAAAACATTTGTCTCATTTTTGTTAATCTTAACAATTTGGTCTTTTTTAATCTTCCCAAATCAACCTCCAGTCAAAGCCAAAGAACTGTTAATTGCCGAACCAATGAATTTTGTCGGGAATTGGAACGGCAGCGCCAATGTTTTGACCCACGACTTAAACGAAAACTCTGATTTTAATAAATTTGATTTAAATAATTCCGCCACTCCGATAACTTGGTTAGAACAAAATACAAACTCCAATCAAAAAAACATTGTCGTATCACCAATCGCACCAATCATAGAGACTCCTTCTGGCACTAATGAAACTTCCGAAATAATAATCACTCCTGAACCGGTTTCAACTACACCATCAGAATCATCTCCAACAGAACCACCAATAGCACCCACAACACAAACAGCGCCAACTGAAAATCAAACCACCACCTCATTTTTATGGAATTTTTCCCACAAACTGATGAGTTTTTTGTTTTCCCCTGTTCAGGCAAAAAATGATGACAAAATTCAAGATAACAAAAACAATAATCAAGATATTATTAATCCAGCTACCACAACTACATCTTCAACTTTAATATCGACAACCACAATTATTTCTCAGCCAACTTCTCAAAACAATCAACAAATTTCGCTAACCTTGTCCAAATTTATTTTTACCAAAGACACTTCTTATTTTGACAAAAATATCCAACTGACAAACACCAAACTGGCTTTATCATTGGCCAACCATAAACTATCCGGTGATTCTATTTTGATTGAATATAAAAACAACGATGTTTGGGCTAAATTGACCGACATAGCCCTAGATCAAGAACGTCTAGACAGCAATCATATTGTTTATTTGCCACTAACAGAAATAGATAATTGGCCAACCTTAAAAAATTTGGAAATAAAAATTACTTACCAAACCAATTCAATCAGCGGTCAAAATAATGTATTTTTAGATGCGATTTGGTTGGAGACTGAACATAATCCAAAAGAAGGCAACGATTTGGCTGACGACGAATCATCAGTCATCAGTCTGACCTCCAAACAAACTAGTTTTGCTCCAGGGGAACATCCTCATTTTGATTTTTCTATTTCTCTGCCGTCTTCTACTCCATCATTGTTGGAAAAAATTAAAAATATAATAAATAATTTTTTAAATTTACCAGTCAATCAAAATACTGATAATTTATCTATCAAAGCTGCCATATTTTCTCCACTTGGTGAAGAAATGCAAACATTCGAACCAAAAATTAGCGCAGTAGAAAATAACAAATTTAGCATTGATTTCCCCACCGATGAATATAAATTAAAACCAGGTACTTATAAAATTAAAATAGATTTTTTTGATAATCAAAATTTTTTCACTTATGAACAAAACTTTACTTTAGGAGTATTGACTATAAATAGTAACAAATCTTTTTATTTACCAGGTGAAACTGCCTATCTACAAATGGCCGCTTTGCAACCGGATGGACATACTATTTGTGATGCCAACCTACAATTGATTATTACCAATCCAGATAACCAAATTACTACTACCACTATTAAAAAATCAGGAGAATGCGGACCGGACAATGTAGTTTCTACTCCGGATTACTACAGTTATTATCAAACATCTGGTATTGGTAAATATAAAATGACACTAACGAATTTGGATAATGGAAATTTGAATAACGATTCTTTTGAAGTAGATAATATCCAACCTCTAATAGTAGAACGCGTCGGACCAACTCGTATCTTTCCTCCCGCGCCTTATCAAATGATAATAAAATTAAAAGCTACCAAAAACTTGACTGGTTTTATCGAAGAAAAAATTCCCGTTGATTTCAATATTATTGATATAAAATTAAAACAAATTTCACCAACCAATAAGAGTGTTTCCACTACTCCTACCATTTCAACAACCGGTAGTATCAAGAGAATCAGCTGGCCAATTCATTGGAAAGAAAATGAAGAATATGTTTTGGAATATTTATTTAAAGCACCAGATCTCAGTCCTTTCATCTATTCTTTGGGTAAATTGAACTTTGTTGGTAAAGCTGACAAACAAAAAGAAATTTTCGACAATACTACCTCCACCGACAAGATATTTTTTGAAGAAAGTCGCAATTGGAAAATCGCCGCTGATGCCGTAGATTTTATTGATCCAAATATTGATGGGACAGTTGGCTGTGCAGTAGCTTCACCAAATGCTAATCATTATCAAAATGTCAATGACGGTCTGCGTCAACCAGCTACTACCAATGCTACCAGTAGCTACAACGCTTGTCTAGAAAACCAAACTGATTTTTTTGGATTTACTACCCTAACTAACGTTACCACAACCAGTGCGATTGAAGCTTGGGTTTATCATCAAGACGGCAACGAAAACATGCAATGGGAAATTTCATTATGGGATGATAGTGAAGTCACACAATACGGCACTTCCACCTTACAATTGGCCAACTCTACTAGTACCACTTGGGGAAGTGTAAATTTTACCGGTTTGAGTTTAACTCCAGCCAATTTGGATGGTTTAAAAATAAAATACAAAAATGTCAAAACTGGTGCTGGGGCAACGGCCACTTCCACTGTCTATGCGTTATATGGCAGCATCACTTATACTCCAGCCAATCCAGCTCCGACTGTTGGCACGGTAACTTTAAATAGTGGCAACAATATCACTTTAACAGAAAGTACTACCACTGTCGTGACAGTTACTACTACTGTCACCGATTTATCTGGTTATGCAGACATTACCAATGTTACCGGTAAAATATATCGTTCCGGTGTTACTAGTACCTACAATTGTACTTTAGATAATAACAATTGTTACCAAAATACCAACTGTCCACTAAGCAATTGTAGCGGAAATACTTGCGACGCCACCTGTTCTTTTAATGTTCAATACTTTGCTGATCCGACCGATAGCAACACCCCTTGGAGCAGCGAGTATTGGCGCGCTTGGATTCAAGGCAAAGACAGTCTCAACCAAACCAACACCAATCTTAGCGCTAGCAATGCACCAGATCTGTCATCTTTACTATCATTTAAAGTATCACCCACCATCGGTTATGGCACGCTTGATCCCGGAGGAAGTGAAACTTACCTTAGTCATGCCACCACCGTCACTTCCACTGGTAACTGTTCGATGAATTTGACACTTTATGGTACTGCTATGGCTAATGGAAGTGATGCTATTCCTGTTGCTCAACAAAAATTTTCAATTATAAATGCTACCAATACTCTCTACGCTTCTGGCACCATCCTAACTGCAGATCCAGGACAAACAGTCAGTACCAGCATACCAAAAATTACCGCCACCAGTTCCTCCAATAATACTACCAACATCTGGTGGGGAATTTCTGTTCCAACCGGATTACCACAAGGAAGCTATGTTGGGACGACTACTTTTATTGGAATACAAAATTCATTACCTTGGCCTTAAAATATCATATGAAACTCAAAATATTTTTTTTACTGTTATTTGTCTGGATACTTTTTCCACAAGTTGTCTGGGGTTTTGGAATTTCTCCGACTACCATTTCCAATTTAATCATTCTACCAGATACAGAATACGATGAGGAAATAATGCTTTCTCATTCCCCCACCGATCAAGATACCAGCATAAACTATCGTTTGGTACTACCAAAAACTGAAAACTGGATAACTGTGGCTGACAACCAACCTATTTTATTTCCAAAAAACCAGAGTCGTCTGCCGGTCAAAATTCATATCAAAGTTCCGCCCAACACTCCTTATGGTAAATATACCGGCATAATCACTTTTACTGAATCAAAGACTGCCGGCGAAATTTCCGGTGGCTCAAACACTATTCTAGGTGGTACAATCAGTTTGAATTTTTCAGTTTACACGGCCAAACAAACCGGTTTTTTACTCAAAAATATTGACCGCTCCCAAGCTGAAGCCGGCCTCAAAATCGGTTCATTTATCACTCTAGGACATCTGGATATTCCTATCACCCTTAAAAATACCGGCAACACCAAAAATGCTCCTGATAAAATAATTATTAATATTTTTGATAGTGACGATAAAAAGCTAATCGACACTATAACAATCAAAGATATTGAAGAAATTTCACCATTTGCTACTAAAAATATTCTTTTGAGTGCTCCTACTAACCTAAGTGCAGGTGAATATACAATGTATTTGAATATTTTCTCAAACAACAAGCTGATAGATAACCAGAGAAAACGACTAAATCTTACCGTTTTTCCGGCTAAAACATTTTATGATACCAATGACTATTTGGTGGCGGCAGGGAAAAAATATCTTTGGCAGATCGTGATAGCTTTTATTACTACTATTTTGATCGTTTTGGCTTCGTGGCATTTTTATCATTCAAAACATTCTGAACACTAGTAGCGGTAACTCCCACTTTATCAAATAAACGCGGTAACACTGCTGGAGGGATTTTATATACTTCAAACATTGGTATGCCGAGAGTACTGGTAATAATTATCGGATTGATTTTTTGTTTAGCCAAATTGGTTAACAACTGATTTTGGTAATCACCCAAAACATATTCTTCACGATGAGGATTTTCTTTAGTGACCAAGACATAATAGGTGATAAAATCTTTTAAATTACCTCTTGCATAATTATCAAAAAACAACTTTTCATCCAATACCGGCCAACCCTGATATATGGCTCTAGGTACTAATGCCCAAAATAATGGCGCAAAACCCATGTGAGAATCATTTACTATGCTTACACCCAAAGGTAAGGCATTCTTATTCTGTTGATACTGCACATGGCGCTTGATGATCTTGTCTAAAGCTGGTACGGAAGGAAAATTCAACAACAAAGCGGAGTAATTATTTTTAAGTTCATTGTCAAGGAAAAAATTCAATTTTTGTACTCCTCTATCCAACTGATAAGACGATGGTGGAAAAGTAATCCCCATTTTTCCTTTTGGTTCACCAAAATAAATCGTACCAAAAGTAGTATTTAAAGTAACCAACAGTTCCAATAATAAAACTACAGAGAAAATTGGCCAAATAGGCAAACGAAAGACTGAGGTAAAATTAACAAAAAAATCGGCCACCAGCAAGCAAAGCCAAGGAATAAAATAATAAACAAATCGAGCAGCTGGACCAATATACAATAAAGCCAAAAAATAAAATAATACCGACAAATAAAGTAAGTTTCTTGGTAAATCAACAGAAAATGCAAGTTTTCTAGATTTTAGATAATAAAATGGTGTATAAATAAAAGACGAAAAAGCCAAGGTGGCAAATAAAGGCGAGCAAAACCCTACTAGAACAGAAATATTTTTCAAACGATCAATCAACTCACCGCGTTTATTTTTTCCCGCCAAAATTATCCACTCCGGTGTCTTTTGTCCAAAAAGAGTCGCTAGTTGCACATCAAAGTGATGAGAGTATTGAAATAAATAAAAATTATAGACTAGCAGTGGACTGATAATAAGCAAAAACAACAAGATGCTGAGATAAAATAATTTTGTTTTGAGCCAATCTCTCTTATAAATTAAAATAAGCAAAACATAAACTGGTACAAAAAATAAAAATATATATTTTGATAAGATAGCCAAACCGGCAAAAACCGCAAAACCAAATAAAAACTTTTTATTCTCGACGGCTTGCAAAAAAAACCAAGCACTGCCTAAAATAAAAAAACCGGATATCGCCTCCATCATCGCCGAACGATCAAAAAATACCACCAAACAATTCACCGAATAGAGAGCGGCGGCTAAAAAAGCGATTTTTTTACCAAAAATTTTGTCTCCCAAAAGATAAACCCATATCACTGAGCCAACCCCAAATAGCACCGAAGCCAATCGACCGGCCCACAAACTAAAACCTAAAACATTTAGAAAAATAAAATTTATAACAAAAGTCAGCGGCGGATGATCATGGAAAGAAAGTTTTGTCCACCACGGCAATACCTTGAACCAATCGGTGGGGGTAGTTTGTGCCTGGCTCCAAAGAGTATCTACCCACCCAAAACTACGCACGATATAAGCCGGCTCATCCGGGATGATATTGGATTTATCTAGCCAAAAAAAACGCAAAAACAACGTGACAAAAATTAAAATAAGAAAGGTAAATATTTTTTTATTGGACATAAAACACTAAACTAAAAATATTGGATATTATAACATAATAAAAAAATAAAGCTATCAAGTTGATAGCTTTATTAAAAACTTTTTTTAGTTTACAATTATGTTCCTTTTACCATAAACACACTGCCGGTACAAGTTCCAGCCGCACCTTCTGCACCAACTAGGCTAAGACCCCAATATGTAGTAGAAGAATAAGATGTGCCAGCCAAACTAAAGGTTGGTAATACTTGAAAAACAGAGATAAGTGTGGCGGATGCTCCTAGAGAGTTAGAACTAACAGTATAAACAGATGTAGAAGTAGAATATTTTATACTAGAA
>Ga0209515_10001012_pt1 | contig 48598 bp, 50 predicted proteins | sample Subgroupgradi54m_FD_187454 | JGI IMG/M metagenome (GOLD analysis project Ga0209515, IMG submission 187454) | Subsurface groundwater microbial communities from S. Glens Falls, New York, USA - GMW60B uncontaminated upgradient, 5.4 m (SPAdes)... ... | reverse complement strand
TTTGCCCGTCTGACTGCGTTGCTCCTCCTCGGCATAGTCATACTATGCCTCGTCGTCTCGCCTTGCATACGGGCAAAATAGGGGCTTCCAAATTCCTATTACTTATGCGTTGGTCAGTAAGAGGGGACGTTCGATGAAAATAAAAGATTTCCTGAAAAGCGGACATCCGCCGACTCTTTTTTCGGCCTTTTTGTATTTTGACATCAGCTTCATGGTGTGGGTTCTGATGGGGGTGCTGGGCGTTTATATCGCCAAAGATTTTGGCCTGTCCGCGACACAAAAAGGTTTGATGGCGGCGATTCCGATCCTTGGCGGTTCCTTAGTGCGCATTCCGTTGGGGCTTCTCGTTGACCATATCGGTCCTAAAAAAACCGGCATCCTTGGCCAGTTCTTGGTGATTCTTCCTCTTTTGGGCGTCTGGTTTTTCGCTCCCGGTTTCCATCCGCTGCTTTTCTTCGGGTTGTTTCTCGGAATCGCCGGAGGAAGTTTCGCGGTCGCGCTGCCGCTCGCCAGCCGCTGGTATCCCGCCGAACACCAGGGGATGGCCTTGGGAATCGCCGGTGCCGGCAACAGCGGAACGGTGCTCGCGTCGCTCTTTGCGCCGGGTTTGGCGGAACATTTCGGGTGGCACGCGGTTTTTGGATTGGCGCTCATCCCGGTGTTAATCACGCTCTGCGCCTTTACGTTTCTTGCCAAAGAAAGTCCCGAACAGCCCAAGCCTAAAAAAATGGCCGCTTATTTTTCGGTGTTGAAAGAAGCGGACACCTTTTGGTTTTGTTTATTTTATAGCATCACTTTCGGCGGTTTTGTGGGACTGGCGAGTTTCTTGGGGATTTTCTTTCATGACCAATATGCTTTAAGCCGGGTGATGGCGGGCAATCTGACGGCGCTCTGCGTGTTTGCGGGGAGTTTCGCCAGGCCGGTCGGCGGCGCTTTGGCGGATAAATTTGGCGGCATCAAAGTCTTGAGCGCGCTTCTTGTGCTGATTTCCGCGTTTATGCTCGGCGTCGGTCTCCTGCCGCCACTGGAGGTTGTCACAACACTTATTGTTTGCGGCATGGCTTGTCTTGGGATGGGAAACGGAGCGGTGTTTCAACTGGTGCCTCTCAGATTCCGCAAGGAAATCGGAATCCTCACCGGCATTGTCGGCGCGGCCGGTGGTTTAGGGGGCTTTTTTCTCCCGACGGCGCTCGGTTTTCTGAAAGATTCCGCAGGAACTTATGGAGCCGGTTTTATGGTTTTCGCGATCGCGAGCATCAGCACTTTGGCAGTCTTGAGAATTGTCCAAAGGGGCTGGTCGTTTGTGAGGCTTGTGCCGGCAATGAACGGACTGGAAGGAAAAATGATTGCTTCAAATGCCGGGTCCGAATGAGCAATTCTTTGCGAGTTTCCATGATGTTCGTTTACGAAGAGGGCGAAGAAACGCTTTGGGAAACAAGCCCCATCCCAGACAGCGAACTTCGTTGGTCCAAGTCTGTTTGTCCTTACTGCGGTGTCGGATGCGGGATTCTCGTGGGCGCGAAAGACGGGAAGGTGGAAAAAGTGCGCGGCAATCCCGCCCATCCGGCGAACCGCGGGCTTTTATGCGCCAAGGGCGCGACGCTTCCTCAAGTGGTTGACACGCCGGACCGTTTGCGGTTTCCGTCGGTGAGGCATTCCCTGGCTGATGAGTTTGTGCGATCGAGTTGGCCGGAAGCCCTGTCGCTTGTCACGGATAAAATCAAAAGCACTTTGGAGAATCACGGCCCGGACGCTTTCGCGTTTTATATTTCGGGGCAGCTTTTGACGGAAGATTACTATGTCATCAATAAATTCGCGAAAGGATTTCTGGGGACCAACCACGTGGATTCCAATTCAAGGCTTTGCATGGCCAGCGCCGTCGCCGGCTACACCACCTCGCTCGGGGCGGACGGCCCGCCGGCTTGTTATGAAGATATTGAGCTCGCGGAGCTCTTTCTTCTGATCGGAACGAACACCGCTGCCTGTCATCCCGTGACATTTCAGAGAATCAAAAACCGAAAAATGGCAGGTCCGGACGTCAAAGTCATTGTCGTGGATCCGCGCAGGACCCGGACGAGCGACCTCGCCGATCTTTATATACCCCTCAAGCCCGGCACCGACGTGGCTTTTTTGAACGGCCTGTTGCATGTGATGGAAAAAGAAGGCCTCGTCGATGAAACGTTCATTCTAAGTCATACGGGCGGCTGGCAAGAACTGAAAAAACTCCTTGAAAAATACACCCCTAAGAACGTCGCGGAAATCTGCGGCGTGGATCCCGCGTCGATCATCGAAGCGGCGAGACTTTTCGGGAAATCAAAATCTGCTTTAAGTTTTTGGAGCATGGGTTTGAATCAAAGCACGAGCGGCGTCGCTAAAAATAACGCCGTGATCAATCTGCATTTGGCGACGGGGAAAATCGGAAAGCCGGGATCGGGCCCTTTTTCTCTCACCGGACAGCCCAATGCGATGGGAGGCCGGGAGACCGGAGGCTTAGCGCAACTTCTGCCAGGCCATCGGTTCATCGCAAACGAAGCTCATCGCCGCGAGATGGAAAAAATTTGGAAAATTCCCGAAGGCCGGATAAATCCCAAACCCGGTTTATCGGCGGTCGAGCTTTTCAAGGCGGTGAACGAGAAAAAAGTAAAAGTGATTTGGGTGATTGCGACGAACCCCATGGTGTCGATCCCGAATCTCAATCTCGTGCGCCGAGCCTTGGAAAAAGCCGAGCTTGTCATCGTGCAGGATCCCTATCATCCGACGGAGACCACACAGCGGGCGCATGTCTTGCTTCCCGCCGCGCAATGGTCCGAAAGAGACGGCACCGTGACAAACTCCGAGCGAAGAATATCCTACCTCGAGAAAATCGTGGATCCACCGGGCGAAGCCAAAGCGGATTGGAAAATCATCTGCGACGCGGCCGCGAAGATGGGTTTTCAAAAAGATTTTTCATTTCAAAACGCGGAGGAGGTCTACGAGGAATACAAGCAAAGTACGCGCGGAACCGAGATTGATATCATGGGAGTTTCTTATTCAAGGCTTAAAAAAGAGTTCCTCCAGTGGCCTTGTCCCACGGAGAGCTCCCCGTCCACGACCCGGCTGTACACGGACGCTCGTTTTCCGACGCCGGACGGCCGGGCGAGATTTGTCGCCAGAGAATTCCAAGAACCCTTTGAAACTCCGGACGCGGAATTTCCGATGACGCTGACCACCGGCCGTGTCCGGGACCAATGGCACACGATGACGCGAACGGGAAAAGTAGACTCGCTTTTAAAAAGCGATCCTTATTCATTTCTGGAAATTCATCCGGGCGATGCGGAAAAATTGAACATTTTAGACGGAGATCCTTTGAAGGTGGTGACGCGGCGTGGGACCGCGAAAGCGCCGGCCCGGGTGACGGATCGCGTGAATCCCGGTGTTTGTTTCATGCCGTTTCATTGGGGCGGTCTCTTCGGCGAGGCGTCCGTGAACCAAACGACGGTGGACGCTTTTGACCCGATTTCCAAGCAGCCGGAGCTTAAATTTTGCGCGTGCCGCGTGGAGAAAGTCAACGAAAGGATTTATGCGGGATAAATTCGGAAGAGAACTGACTTATTTAAGGGTGTCATTGATCGACCGTTGCAACCTGCGGTGTCTCTACTGCATGCCGCACGGCCTTTTAAACCCTTTTAAAGAGGACGAACTTTTGACAATGGACGAGACAGCCGAGATTATTTCGATTTTCGCGGAACTGGGAATATCCAAAGTGCGGCTGACCGGCGGGGAACCGCTTTTGAAAAAAGGCGTCCCGGCTCTTATCCGCCGGATTAAAAATTTCCCCGGGCCGCAATCTCTTGATCGCGGCACGTCGGTCGGGGCTATGGATAGCCCCGTCATCTCCAGCATTCGGGAAGTCGTGATGACAACGAACGGGGTGCTACTCAAAACATTTGCCCAAGATTTGAAAGAGGCGGGACTTGACCGCATCAACGTGAGTCTCGACACGCTGGACAGGGAAAATTTCAAGCGTATCACGGGTTTGGATAAGTTAGACGACGTTTTAAACGGCATTGAAGCCGCCTGGAAAGCCGGAATCGAGCCCATCAAAATCAATACGGTTCTCATGAAAGGCACTAACGACAAAGAGATTATGGATCTGGTTCAGTTTGCCGTCGAGCGAGCCTTTCAAATTCGGTTTATCGAATGGATGCCTACGGCGGGCGAAATCCATTCGGTGAGAGAACGTCGTTTCTTAAGCTCGGAATTTGCGAAACGGCTGATCGAAGAACGCTATCGTTTAACCCCCGACGATTCAAATCCTCATGCGCCTGCGCGGAGTTTTTATATTGAAGGAACAAAATCAAGAGTCGGTTTCATCAGCCCGCTCTCGAACGCGTTTTGCTCGATGTGTAACCGCCTGCGTCTCAAAGCTAATGGCATGATGAAGACCTGCCTTCACGGGAAAGAGGACTTGGATATTAAATCCATTTTGCGGCAAGGCATTCCGCGCGAGGAAATTAAAGAGAACATCTCGTCGGTAGCGTTTGACCGGCCCGAAGAACATTTTTTGAATAACCCGGCGGTCCCTCACAACGATTTTGTGATGACCGCCGTTGGCGGTTAACCTCTTAATGCATCCCAGGGGTGCATTGAGACGTGAGAAGGGGAAATAACATGCGTTCAATTACCAGAAAAATAGAAACATTGCGCTGTGCGGTCGCCGAAAGCCGCGTTCAGGCAAAACCCGAAACCTTGAAGAGACTCCTTGTCAACGACGTTCCCAAGAAAGATATTTTGCCGATCGCAAGAGCGGCGGGAGTGATGGCGGCTAAGAAAACGCCGGAGCTTTTGCCCTATTGCCATCCGATCGCGATTGATTGGGTGGAAATTGAGTTTGATGTGCAGGAGTCGCTTATTCTCATTCGAGCCACCGCTCAAGCCGTCGCGAAAACCGGAGTTGAGATGGAAGCGTTGACTGCCTCGAGTGTGACGGCGCTCGCGATTTACGACATGCTGAAACCGATAGATGACTCGATCGAAATTCTCCACACGCGGCTTCTTAAAAAAACAGGCGGGAAAAGCAGTTTCAAGGAAAAAATCCCCCTCGGTTTCAAGGCCGCCGTGATCGTGACATCGGATAGCACGTCCAGGGGGACTCGTTCGGACAAATCGGGGCGGATCATCGAGGAACGGCTGAAATCCTTTGGGATCGAATCCAGTTATCAAGTGATTCCGGATGAGAAATCTTTAATTTCATCGACTCTCAGGAAATACTGTGACGAAGGGGTCCATTTGATTGTGACAACCGGCGGCACGGGGCTTGGGCCGCGCGATGTGACGGTGGAAGCGACTGAAGAGATCGTAGAACGCGAAATTCCGGGAATCATGGAGGCGGCCAGATGCCACGGGCAGCGCCGGACTCCCTACGCGATGCTTTCAAGGGGGATCGCGGGACAGAAGGGAAAAACACTGATCGTGAATCTTCCCGGGTCATCCAACGGAGTCGGAGAATCCCTTGACGCTATTTTTCCTTCGCTCTTTCACGCTTACCGGACGATGAAAGGCTTAAGCCATGATGCTTGAGATGCCTGTTTGGCTTCCGATTTCTTTTTTTCTCGTCGCTCTGACGTATTCTATGGCGGGGTTTGCGGGAGGCTCCTCTTATTTGGCGATCCTCGTGCTGGCGGGTTTGCCATTCCGACAAATTCCACCTACGGCGCTTTTGTGCAATCTCATCGTCTCGATCTCCGCTTTCTTTCATTTTCGCCGCGGAGGCCACTTCGACTTGAAAAAGGTCCTGCCGTTTGTTGTTTTTTCCATTCCGATGGCCTATGCGGGCGGCCGTATGAGGATCAGCAAAGAACTTTTTTGTTTTTTGCTGGGTGGGGCGCTTTTAATCGCCGGCACGAGACTCTTTGTGGCCGACAAGGCGTTTGGGGAGGTCCGGAAGGTTTCTCCTAAGACGCGATGGCTGGTCGGACTGCCGACGGGAGCGGCCTTAGGTTTTTTGTCCGGGCTTGTCGGGATCGGAGGAGGTATTTTCTTGAGCCCTCTTTTACTTTTTTGGAAGTGGGCCAATCCCAAAGAAGCGGCCGCCGCCGCGAGTTTCTTTATCCTTGTGAACTCCCTGTCCGGTCTTTTGGGGCAGCTCGAGAAAACGGCGTTCGGCGTAAGCCCTCTATTTTTGTTCCTGGGTGTGGCTGTTTTAATCGGCGGTCAGTTGGGGGCATGTCTTGGCTCCTACCGTTTGCCGAAGTTTTTTCTGCAAAGAGTTTCAGCGGCTCTTATTTTATATGCGGCGTTCCGGCTGATCAGCCGGCCCCTCTAAGGCCGCCCATGATTACTCACGAAGAGGCCCAAGGACTTATCAAGAAAAATAGCCCGCTTCCCAGGGAAGAGGAGCTTATACTCTCGGCCGTCGTCGCCTTGGGCCGCGTGACTGCCGAAGATATTCGATCGCCGCTGGCTTTGCCTTCTTTCGATAATTCCGCGATGGACGGTTTTGCTCTGCGCTCAGGAGACACTCGGGTCGCTACAAAGGAAAAACTCGTTTTTTTGCAAGTGGCGGGGACGATCAAAGCGGGGGATGGCCCGAGAAACATTTTAAAAAATGGAGAGGCTTACCGGATCATGACGGGCGCCCCGATCGTGAAGGGGGCGGATGCCGTTCTGCCGCTTGAGCAAGCCGTTTTAAAAAAAGGCCTGCTTGCGATAGATCGTGCGGTCGAAAAGGGGCGAAATGTCAGATTCCGGGGCGAAGAAATAGAAAAAGGGGAGCTTGTTTTACAAAAAGGGTCTATTTTAAATCCGGGGACGATTGGTTTTCTGTCGGCCATGGGGATAAGCAAAATTAAAGTTTATAAAACTCCGAGGGTTGTCCTCGTGGCGACAGGAAGCGAGCTCGTGGCTCCGGGCCGGGCGCTCACCGATGGAAAGATCTATGATTCCAACTCTCCGATGATTCTAGCCGCATTGGAGGACATGAGAATTCGACCGGTGTTTCTCAAGAGACTCGCCGACCAGCCGGGAGCCATCCGGAAATGGGTCGATTTTGCGCTCAAAGAAAGCGATTTTCTGATCTTGATGGGGGGCGTCTCGGCGGGGGATTATGACTTCGTGAAAGACATTCTGAACGCCGCCGGCGTCGAGACGGTTTTTTGGAAGGTGAGGCAAAAGCCGGGGCGGCCGCTTTATTTCGGAAAAAGGAAAGAGACGCTGGTTTTCGGATTGCCGGGAAACCCGGCGAGCGTTTTCACATGTTTTTATGAATACGTTTATCCCGCGATCCGAATGTTCATGGGTTACAAAAATCCTTACCTTCGCTCGGACCGTATGAAACTGGAAGAATCCGTCAGAACCGATCCCGATAAACTTTTATTCCTCAAAGGAAAAAAGAACGGCGCCGCCCATACCGTGGCGCCCCTAAAGCGCCAGAAATCTCATATGCTTTCTTCACTGTGCAAGGCGGACAGTTTCATCGTGGTCCCCCGTTCCTTGACAACCCTCGAGGCCGGGGAAGCGGCGGCGGTTCATTCACTGCCTTACGCGTTGGAGTGCCGGCCGTGAGGATTAAAGTGCTGTTCTTCGCCGCCTTGAGGGAAGTCTTTGGCGAGCGCACCCGTTTTGTGGAGATTCGTGACGGAGCGAGTATTCACGAAGTGGTGCAGGGATTGAGCCATGAGTCGAAAGATTTTGTGCTCAATAAAATTCCTCTTATTTTCGCGGTGAACGGAGATTTTGAAAGCGGTGAAAGGCCGTTACGCGATCGGGATGAACTGGCTCTTATGATGCCCATGTCGGGTGGGTAGCCCTAGTGTATATCACGAGGGAACCCGTTGATCTTGGGAAGTTTTTTTTGCGTTTGCCCGACGCCTCTTGCGGGGCGGCGGCCTCGTTTGTAGGCCTCGTTCGAAATCACGATCAGGGCCGGCGCGTCCAAAAACTTTATTATGAGTGTTACGAATCTATGGCCGATAAGATGATTGGAATCTTGGTCTCTGAGGCGCACGAGAAATGGAACGTGAAGGACATTCACGTGTCACATCGGATCGGTCCTCTTGAGATCGGTGAGGCGGCCGTCGCCATCGCGGTAAGCTCGAGCCATCGCGACGAGGCGTTTCGGGCCTGCCGATATCTCATCGAAGAAATAAAAAAGAGAGTCCCCATCTGGAAAAAAGAGATTTTTGAGGACGGCACCGCTGAGTGGGTGACGTGTTCGCATCCCGTGGAGATGGCCTCATGATCCGGGGTTTGGTTCTCGCCGGCGGCAGGAGCCTGCGATTTGGGTCGGATAAAGCGCTGGCTCTTTATGAGGGCACGAGCTTTCTTGACAGGGCCGTTTCGCTTTTAGCGTCGCTCGAACTGAAACCCATTGTCGTGACCCGCCAAGGCGCAAACTATCCCCTGGCCGGATGCGCCGTTATCTACGATAAGTTGTTTGAGAAGGGACCCTTGGGCGGTCTTTATACTGCGATGTCTGTTTTTAAGAATACCGCCTTTCTTGTCGTGCCCTGTGACATGCCGGCGCTCACGCCGCTTGTGCTTTCGGATCTTTTGGCGGCGCACGAACCCCATTTTGGAATTACCGTCTATTCCACAGAATCAGGGATTCAACCTTTTCCAGGTCTCTACGAGCCTTCTCTTTTTGAGGTTGTCCGAAATAAGCTCAGGCAAGAGGACTTATCCGTGCACGACGTGCTGGATTCAGTGCCCGCCAAGAAAGTGATGAATTGGAAAGGCGATCGAGAAATTTTTTGCAATGTGAATTACAGAAAAGATCTCACACGGCGTTAGAATGACAACCCACTATCTTAATTCTTACTCATTTGTTAGAATACAGCCACAATGAATGCAATCACCGATAGTTTTGTCCCGATGCAAAGAATCAACCGATGGAACGGGATCATTTTCTTAACCTCGATCAATCTTGTTACGTTTCTTATCCTTCCGGTTTATATCTGCTATTTTAAGGTGCATGCAAGCGAGATAGCGCTGTTTGTTTTTTATGTCTTGGCGACTTCTTTTTCAATCACAATGGGGTATCACCGGTTTTTCGCGCACTCCACTTTCAAGGCCGGGCCGGTGATGGAGTTTCTGCTTCTTTTCTTTGGCGCCGCCACATTCGAGGGATCGGCGCTCAAATGGTCATCGTTTCATCGCCGCCATCACCAATACACCGATACGGAGCTTGATCCACACAACATCAAAAAAGGATTTTTCTTCGCGCATATGGGATGGATCCTGTTTTGGAAGCATGCTCCCAATTATGACAATGTCAAAGACCTGCAAAAAATGGTGCTTGTGATACATCAGCATCGTCATTACCAGGCGTGGGCGATTGTTTCCGGAGTCATTTTACCGCTTCTCGTGGGCGCTCTGACGGGCCACATGTTTGGCGCTTTTCTTTGGAGTGTCGTGGTGCGCATGACTTTTGTTTTTCATTCGGCTTTTTTCATCAATTCTTTCGCGCACACGTTCGGCAGCCGCCCCTATGACCGTCATTCGAGCGCCAAAGACAATTGGCTAGGAGCCCTTTTGACCAACGGCGAAGGATATCATAATTTTCATCACCGGTTTCCTCAAGATTATCGGAATGGTATCCGCTGGTATCACTGGGATCCCACGAAATGGATGATTTGGAGCTTGTCGCGCGTCGGGATGGTGCGAAATCTGCGCCGTACGTCTATCGCGCAGATCATTCAAGCAAGACTTGCGCCTCAAGGCTAGGTGGTATCTTTATATCCTCCGGTGCGCGGACGGATCTCTTTATACCGGCGTGGCTACGGACGTCGAGCGCCGGTTAAAAGAGCATGCTTTGGGAAAAGGCAGCCGGTACGTGTATTCAAAACTTCCGGCCAAGGTGGTTTATCAGGAATCCCGCCCCAACAGATCCTCCGTGCTCAAACGTGAGGCCCAGATCAAGCGGTTGACCCGTCGCCAAAAACAGGCGCTGGTGGCGGGGGAGAATTCTTCATGAGAAAATCATTATCGGTTTTAGCGGTTATTGCAATTATCTTTGCGGCCCTGGGTGGCGCGCTGGCCGTTATCCCCCATACTCACGGCAAAGACGTTGACCATTCCCATCATTCCTCCTGTCCGCTTTACCAGATCAGCCTGCACCACTTTGAGGCTTTTGTCGCTGCGTTAAAAATCGCCGTCGCTTTTCTCTTCTTAAGTTTTCTGCTTCTCCGGGAAGTTCATCTATTTCACGCGCCTTCGCCTTGCTCCGCTTACCTTCGGGCCCCTCCGGCGGTTCTCTAGCCCTTCTTTCGTCCCGCAAGTTTTGGTTCTTTTAAAAATTTAATATTTGGAGGGTTTATGAGAAAAATTTCCGTTCTCATTTTATGTAAAGACAAGGCTGATACTTGGCTGGGCGATCGGATTTCTGGCCAGCGTTTTGGGGATGATGGTATCGTACTTCCTTGATTTTCCCACGGGCGCCAGTGTGGTTTGCGTCTTTGGGTTGATTCTTGCTTTATTGACCGGCTTCATGCGGCGAGGAATAGTTAATTCCCAAAAGTGAGTGTGGTATACTTTAGAAGTTATGCGAGAAAAATCCGCTTTTAGCAAAACGCACATTTTAAGGATCGAGTGCGCCGACGAAAAAGGGCTGGTGCACAAGGTCACGGGCGTCCTTTTTAAACAAGGCCTGAACATTGTCCAGAACGACGAGTTTGTGGACCACGAGAGGCGCCGTTTTTTCATGCGCACGGAATTTTCAGGATCCGCCGACGCGAAAAAAATAATGAGGGAGCTCAAATCCGGACTTCCCAAAGGCGCAGGGGTTGAGCTTTTAAAAGACCGCAATAAAGACATTGTCATTTTCGCCACGAAGGAGCCGCATTGCCTGGGCGATCTTTTGCTGCGTCACGCGTACGGTGAGCTTCACGCGAATGTGCTGGCCGTGGTCAGCAATCACAACGATTTAAAAAATCTCTCCGAAAAATTCAAGATTCCTTTCCACTGTGTTTCCTATGAAAATAAAACTAGGGAAACCAGCGAGGCGGCGATCTTGAAAATTCTTAGTGGCTATCATCCGGAATACATCGTACTCGCCAAGTACATGAGGATTCTTTCGAAAAGTTTCGTCAGCCGCTTCCCTAACCGCATTTTGAACATCCATCATTCTTTTTTACCCGCCTTTGCCGGCAAAAACCCCTACAGGCAAGCCGCGGACCGAGGCGTCAAAATCATCGGCGCCACAGCCCATTACGTGAACGAAGAACTCGACAAAGGCCCCATTATCGCGCAAGGCGTCATTCCCGTGGATCACTCGCACAGCGTCTCGGACATGGCGCAGGCGGGCCGTGATGTCGAAAAAATTGTTTTGGCAAAAGCGCTGAAACTCGCCTTCGAAGAGCGCGTATTCGTGAGCGGCAACAAGACCATTCTGTTTGATTAGCAGTATGCTGAAAAACCCTCATCTGCGGCGTCCTTCGACTTCGCTCAGGATGGTGAGCTTGTCGAACCATTGCTCCCGCGCTCCCTTGTGCGACGACCTCCCGGTACGTCTTGAGCGGTCGCTGGGTCGCGTCTTGCATCTGAGGGTTTTTCAGCATACTGCGTTAAATTTGATTTGGTTTATTTTGCTTGTTCTTGCGCTTTTATCGGCCGTCTCCTGCGCGAGGAAGGTGCGTGAGGCGCCTTTAAATGAACAGCCGATGTACGGCGGTCTGGTAGTGCCCCCGGAGGACTTGGCCGCAGATTCCAAATCTAACCAGGCGAGTATCAGAGAAACCGGAAGCAAAGAAGCCGCCGTGAAAAAAGCGATCCAGGAGGGTTGGGCGAGTTTTCAAAGAGGTTATTTCGAGCTTGCCATGCACCGGTTTAACCAGGCATGGCTTTTGGATCCTAAAAACCCCGAGGTGTTTAACGGCTTCGCCTTGGTCTTAGCGGCGCAGAAAAAAATAGACGATGCGATCGGCATCTATCAAAAATATCTAGAGATAAATCCTGACCACGGGCTCACCCTTTGCCGCGTCGCGCGTCAATACCAGAATAAAGCGGTCGCGAAACTCACGGAAACATTCCAGAACGATGAAAAAGAGAATGAAGCAAAGGAGTATTTTGAAAAGGCATTCCTTCTCTATGAAAAAGCGGTCGGAAAGGCCACGCTCGACGAAGATTTAAGCTTCATTTATTACCAGTGGGCGATAGCGCTGGCCATCAACAAAGACTTCAAGGCCGCTTGGGAGAAAGTGCATCTTTCGAAAAAACACGGCGGAGGGTTTATTGAAAAAGAATTTATCCAGGCCCTTTCCAAAGACATGCCGGATCCTGGAGAAAGTAAGGAATAAATGTCATTGCGAGGAGCGCGAAGCGCTACGAAGCAATCTCCTTGAGGAGATCGCCACGTCGGTGCCTGCGGCACCTCCTCGCGATGACAATATAGGATAACGCACATGTTCAAACTTTCCCGCGAATTTATCGTTATTTCGCTTCTTACCCTCATCGTCTCTTTTTGCAGCATCATCTACGAGCTCGTTTACTCCCAGGCGCTCACCGTTTTGTACGGCGGCACTGTCGCCCGCTATTCGATCACGATAGGGCTTTATCTTATTTCGCTGGGCTTGGGCTCATTTTTCTACAACGCCTTTAAATTTAAAAACCGGCTCGTTTTTTTCTGGTGGAATGAACTTTTATTATCGCTGGCGGGGCCTTTGGGCGTCATTGCGATATTTTTCTCGCCTTTTTTTCTCCTAAGTCACACGCCGATTGTGATCGTCGGCGTTCTCTCCGGCATTGAAATTCCGCTTCTAGTCGGCTTGCTGAGCCTGAATGAGAAAGATAAATTTTCGAAGATTCTCGGGCTCGACTATGTGGGGAGTTTCCTCGGTACCGTGGTTTATTCGATGATCCTTTATCCGAAGCTGGGCCTTGTGGCGACCGCGCTTTGGGTGGGCTTTCTCAATTTCTTAAGCACCTGGATTTATGCCGTTTGGAAAATGGGGAAGGAGAAGCTTTTGAAATTTGTGAGCTTTTTACTTTTAATTATTTATTCTATTTTTTTATTTTTCTCGGACGATATCCAGTCTTTTATTTTACGTCACTACAGGCAGAATGAGATTCGCTCCGAATATTCCGGCCATGACCCCAACACCGAGTCCATTCGGGTGACTCAAGCCTTCTCGACGCCGTATCAGGACGTGACTGTGTACGAAGCGGTTTCCAAAAACGGCGCGGTGGACCATTGCCTGAATCTTGATTCTCACATGCAGGTCTGTGATTCCACTTATAAGCTTTATCACTCGGGGCTTGTGGATGTGCCGATGCTCTTTTTGCGCGCAAGAAGCATCCAGGCGCTTCTCATCGGGGGCGGGGACTGGATCGCGGTGGATTATTTATTGAAATATCCGAATGTCGCTTCGATCGATCAGGTGGACATCGACGGGCAGTTTATAGAATTCATGAAACACGAGCCGCATTTTAAAACGCTGCATCACGACGCCTACAAAAGCAAATTGCTGCATCTGACCGTGGACGACGGCTACAGCTTCATGCGCTTCAATAAAAAGAAATACGACCTCATCTTGATAGATCTGCCGGGTATCCGGCATGACAAGCTGGCGCATCTTTATTCAGCGGAGTTTTATCACTTCCTTTACAGATCGCTTTCGGAGAACGGCATCGTGGCGGGTTGGATGTACGGCGCCACGGGTCTTGTGCGGGAGCATTACAAGGTGCTGATGAACACGATGAGAGAGGCGGGATTCAAAACGCATATTCTCTATGACGCTTACCAATTGGGAGCGGAGGAGCCCAAGCCCGCCCAGCCTTTTTATCTATTGTCAAAAAATAATAACCTCGAGCCTTTTTTGTCGATCCAGACTTCTGATTATTTAAACAAGACCTATCCGCTTTACAAAAACCTCTCGTGGATTGACATCCCCTACTTTCCGGGTGTCCCGCCCAACACCGTCCTCAAGCCCAATTACGACATCATCGTAAAAAATTAGTGGAAATTCATGGAGACTGCGGTACACGATTTGAAGCTCGACAAACTCTACGTCTGTAAAGACCCCAATCCTAGACCCTAGCTATTTCTTTATTGGACCGAATATTCTCTCGTAATCGGTGAGGATTGCCGCTGGCATCGTTTGACACTCTCCGTTGCCGTTGCAGTAGGTTACTGTCTTGGTCTTAGGATCGTAGGATACTTTGCAGCTTGGACAAGCTTGTAATGATTTAAAATACGCGTCCATCCGCGCTTTATATTTCGCCATCGCCTCCGCTATGGCTTTGGCGATTCTATCGCGGTATTTCGCCCCGTACTGATCCTCAAATCTCTTTTGGAGCAATTTTGCAATCTCCTCCTCTATTTTTTTACGAGCCTCATCTCCTTTAGGATCCTGTGTTTCGGAGTAATCGCCGGAATCGGCCCTACCACCGGCCCCGTATTTTGACGTTTATTGAGACTGGCAACTAAAGCATCTGCCTCAGCCACAATAGGGTGACTTTGACATAAGAATCTAATATAATCTCATATGGTTGAAATATCGGCTTATAAGACGAGGAAAAAATTTTACAATGGACACGCAGAATCTGGACGATAGGCTGGGAAGCCTTCCCGCCGAAATCTGGTCCAAGGTCACCAAGATCGACGAACTCAAAGGCCAGTGGTTGGGCGGAGCCAAGCTAAGCCCGCAAGTCTTGGGAAGGCTTAAGCGTTCCGTTCTTATCACCTCAACGGGAGCTTCCACCCGCATCGAGGGATCCCGGCTTTCGGATGAGGACATTGAAAAACTGATGCGCGGCATTTCCATGCAAAAGTTCCGGGACAGAGATAAACAAGAGGTTAAAGGGTACTACGAACTGCTCCTGAACATTTTCAATTCCTGGGAGACCTTAAATCTTTCTGAGGCGACGATCAAGCATTTCCACAAGGAACTATTGAAATACGTCGAAAAAGACCAGCGCCATCGGGGCGATTATAAAAAGACTGAAAATAAAGTCGAAATGATTGACGAGGCCGGGAAGTCGGTCGGCACTCTTTTTGACACTACCCCCGCTTATCTCACGCCCAAAGAAATGCAGGAACTTGTGGAGCTGACCAAAAAAGAATTGGGAATCAAAAAATGGCACCCGCTTCTTGTGACCGGAAACTTTCTTGTGACATTCTTGAACATTCACCCATTCCGGGACGGAAACGGACGACTCTCGCGGGTTCTGACCAATCTGATCCTTTTGAAAGAAGGCTACGCCTATATGCCCTATGTATCCCATGAAAAACTGATTGAGGATAATAAGCCCGATTATTATCTCTCTCTTCGGAAAAGCCAAAAAACTTTAAAGACCGAAAAGCCAAATATCGTCCCTTGGCTTGATTTCTTTTTATCCGTCGTACTAAAGCAATCGGAAATAGCCTTGGCACTTCTTTCCCAAGAAAATATTGACAAACTCCTTTCTCCCAAACAAGTCGCTGTATGGCAGTATATTCAAACCGTCAATGAAGCCACTCCGGGAGAGATCGCCAAACACGCCAAGGTCGCCAGACCTACGGTCAGCCAGGCGTTGGAAAGGCTGATGCGATTAAAGAAAATTGAACGAATTGGGATGGGAAGGGCGACACGATACAGAAAAAGCGGCGCCTCCTCGCGATGATTGTATTGTGTTAAGAGGCAAAAAGCCGGAAAAAGAGATAGAAGCCTTGCGTTATTCCCACGACGTACACAAACTTTAGGCTTTCTGTTTTGTAGAAGATCGCGCAGGTGAATAGGCCTATGAGAATGGGTACGTGGAAAGTATGCAAGAGAATTGCCGGGGAGGCGACTTGAGCAGCAAAGAAAATAAGGACGTAAAGCTGCTTTCCTCTTTTCTTCCCAAGCCATGTGAATAGGTTGCGGACGCCGTTTTGGCTATCTCCCTCAATATCCTTCAAATCCTTGGCCATCGGGACCACGGAGCCATACATAAAGAGGAAGCTCAAGAAAACGACGATAGTTTTATCTATGGAAACTGGGACATAGGGGGCCGAATAAATTCCCATAAGAAAAGACAACATCATGGCTGTGCCGATCACCGCATACCCCCACATGTTCTTTCTAAACCGCAGAGGCGGCACCGAGTAAACAATGGCCAGTGCCAGTCCCGCGGCGCTTAAAAAAAGCACCGTGAAGTTGATCGTAGCCGCGAACGAAAGCGCCAGAAACGACAAGAGAGCGGCCGTTATCCTATATTCTTCTGCTGTGACGGCACCGGTGACTAGCGGCCTGTCTTTGTTTGAAACAGCGTCGATCAGGACATCATGGAGATCATTCACAATGACGGAAATTTCCCACAAGAGAAAAATCACCCATGCGGCGTAAAATAGATTGATCCAATGAACGCGGTACCCGGCGTAATAATCCGCGAGGCCGCCGCCGAGCACTAGCGCCGTAAACGCGAACGCTCTCAGGAGCCTTAGATTTGTTGAAAGTGCGTGGAATTTCTTAGGTTTCCATTTCCAAAAAAGCCAGGCTGTCACTGCCAGGAACGGAAAGAAATAGTAAAATGGGAGAAAGACGTCCGAGGCGAAATTCGCTTCGCCGGGAAACGTCAATTTCGGTGTCGAGAGAACGAGCAGGAATAAAAGAATCAAAAGAGCGCCGCCCGCTGATTTCAAAATATTTTTTGTTTTCCAAAAAACAAAAATAAAAATTCCCAGAAGCGCCACGAGCACTTCGAGCGAAATTCCAAGGGTGGAGTCTCCGGTCACGAAAGAGAGCGTAAAAAAATTCCAGAGGAAATTTTTGACCGTCGCGTAATGGTACCCGTCGGTGCGTCCCGCGAGAAAGCGGTCAATCCACGGCGGCAGGATGATGAGGGGGAAGAATTTCACGCCGAAAGACATGAGCGGCAAAAGCTCTTCGCGGACCAGTTTGGAAAGAAACGCGGAGACGACGAGAAACACGATCAGAAAATAATAGATATTTTCGAGATAGAACCTCACGACCTGGTCGGGCATATTTTTGAAGGGATAATCCAGGATCAGGCATTCGGAGAGTACCCGCAGCGACGTGATCAAAACCACCAGAATAAAGACGGTTATAAAACTTTGTTTCTTAAACACGCTTGAAGTGCGCCGTCGATCGGTAAGGGTGTGAGTGTTTGGGCTTGAAAAATTTTAAAAGGCTCGAGTAGAGCTTGTTGATCTTTGAGACATCATCCCCTTTGAAATTACACACTTCAAGGCTTAAGGTGACGAAATTGTATTCTGGCCAGCTATGGAGCGAAAGATGAGACTGCTTGAAAAGCCACACCGACGTGTAGCCGCGGTCGAACTGGTACGAAGCGCGGCTTACGATCGTGAGGCCCGTCGAGCGGATCAGTTTCTCCACTACCGGCCGGATCTTTTTCGATTTCGATAGAAAACCCGGGTGACAGCGGCAATCCTCCATCCGGTCGTTGATCCATTTTAAAGAGAGCAGCCTTTTCATAAAGATTCATTGTATCAAATGTAACTCACTGAACCAACAGAAGTTGACTACGGTGCCAGGGGGGTCCCCGCCTGCCGGCGGGCCGGTGACCCCTCCGGCACCATTACCCTCTTGACAGTTTGATTTTTTGTGGCATAGTTTGGTGTTATGACCCTAAGAGCATTACCCGCCGTAGCGGTACTTTTGTCTTTTCAAACGGTAACCTGCTTTGCTGCACAAAATTTAAGCAGTTCTGTGCTTCAGACTAGGATCCCGTCCGCGCAAAGTGCCGATCACCTGAAGGACTCCGAAGAAGCCTCTAAGGAGCGTATCGATTCCCAAAACGAAGTGCTGGGACTAGTTTTGAGCCAAGTCGAGACCCGCGCAAGCGTGCCGACTATTTCTTACACGAGTGATGCCAGCGGCCAGACACGGGTGGTTCATCGGACACAGCAGTTTTTTGTGCGTGGACGGATTTCGCGTCAAATCGACATTTCTCTAGACCCATCCAGCGGCGCCGTTTACGCAAAAGTGGAATCGTTGTTTGATACGCGCGGGCGCGTGAAGACTCAGAAAGTGTATGACGCTTCAGGCCGCCGGGTTTTGCAGATGAATTTCAAGTACGACACCTCAGGCCGCGTAGTCTCAATTCAAAAGAAGGGCAGTCTTCCGCCGGCGCTTCTGCCGAACGCCGGCAGCATCGCGCCCTGGTTTTCTCAAAATCAGGCGGCCACCGCCACAGGCCTTGTGGTGAGCCATCCGGATGACACCGATTTTATTTATCATGAGGGACACGTGGCTGACTGGGCGAAGATCTATGCGAACACTCAAGGTTATACCTATAACGAGGCGCTTGCCGGCATTACGATGTTGAACGCGGGAAACCTCGCCGGCGCCAAGTCAGTTTTTGATTTTTACTATTCCGAATTCCAAAAGGAAAAAGATAATTTTTCCGGATTCTGGACCGTCTATAACGTCGATCCGAATTTCCAGTGGAAGCGTTATGAGTGGCGAAAGGGCATGGGTGAGAATGCGTGGTTCGGACTATTTTGTCTGTGGTACGAGAGCCGCGCGACGGACCCGGCGGAAAAACAAAAGGCACTTGAACTTTCGACAGCTCTTGCGCGTTGGATTGCGACAAAAGTCCCACACCTTGAGGGCGCAGTTGCCATGGGCCCTCTTCAACCCGAAGCCCAGGTCAATTTCGGCACTTTGTATTCGACGGAGAATATGTTGGATTACGGGGCGCTCTTGAGAGAACTTTTGAAAAAATCTTTAAGCGCTTCCGATGCGGCTTTGTTTAGTGCGGAATCCACCGGCATCAAAGATTGGCTGCGCACCAAAGCTTATGATTCTTCACAAGGCCTTTTTCGTAGAGGCGGGAAACTCAATGCCACAAGCGGTTTGTTTGAATGGGATTCGATCATGAGCCTAGATGTGGATTCCTGGGGGATTGCCGCGATCGGCGTCTCGGCGCTCAAGAATGATTTCGGCATCGACGTCGAAGCCTTGGCGCGTAACACGGCCTCGAGATTTGCGCTGTTGGACGACAATCGCTTTGGCGCAAATCCGCTTTTATCCAAGGGATTTGATTTCGCGGACGCGACGAATGCCGCGGCTATCGGGCGAAGCGGCCTCAAATGGGTCGAGGGCACGAACCAGATGATTCTTGCTTATCGCCTGTTGTCAAATTTTTATGCGTCTTCTAACCGCACAAAATCCCAGTACTACGCGTATCTGGCAGACACTTTTTCGATACGAAACACCGAGAATCAAATGACATCCCCGCAAGGCACTAGTTACGTCTATGCCGACAGAGCTGACACGCAGATTTACGACCGCACCGGGAATTGGAAAACTTTCGTCGGGCGGTCCGCCGCCAGCTCTGCGTGGGTGTATTTCTCAATTAGAAATATCAATCCTTTCGAAATCCGCTAACTTTTCTTAAAGGCCTGCCCGAAATCCGCCCAGAGATTTATCCTGAAATATATTTGACAATATGACTTATGTATGTTATATTTTAAAACGATTATATAATATTAAATCAGTTATATTAAAAGGGCTTCGAAGATTTATGGATGCTCTGGACAAGCTGGAGAATCAATCGATATTTATCCTGCGCGAGGCGTATAAGAAATTCGATAAAATCGCCGTTTTGTGGTCCATGGGCAAGGACTCGACGGTGCTTCTGTGGCTGGCGCGCAAGGCCTTCTTCGGCCGCGTGCCGTTTCAGGCCGTTCACATCGATACGACGTTCAAATTTCCCGAAATGTACGAGTACCGCGAGCGTTACGCCAAAGAGTGGAATCTGAATCTTTTTGTCGGCGTGAATAAGGAAGCGCTGCGCCGCGGCGTGAATTACCAAAATAACGACCCCGTAACGGTTTGCCATGAACTGAAAACCGTGGGCTTGCAACAGGCGATCGCCCAGTTCAAATGGAACGGCCTGATTGTCGGGATTCGCCGCGACGAGGACGGCACGCGCGCGAAGGAGAAGTTTTTTTCGCCGAGAAATATCGATTTTGAATGGGATTACAAAGACCAACCGCCCGAGCTTTGGAATCAGTTTCAGACGGATTACGATAGAGACGCACACGTGCGTATCCATCCGCTTCTGGAATGGACGGAGATCGACGTGTGGCGTTATGTCGAGCGCGAGAATATTCCGGTGGTGAGCCTTTATTTTGCCAAAAACGGCAAGCGCTACCGAACACTCGGTTGCCGGCCCATCACCAAACCCGTAGATTCAAACGCTGACACGATCGATAAGATCGTGGAAGAATTAAGAACCACGAAAGTTTCTGAACGAGTCGGACGTGAACAGGATCACAGCCAGCGCTATGCCATGCAAAAACTAAGGGCGAAGGGGTATATGTAGGGACGACAGATGACAGATGACAGACGACAGACGACAGATGGGAACGATGCCATTAGAATTGTGTTTGTTGGACATGTGGATCACGGGAAATCCACACTCGTGGGGCGGCTTCTGGCGGACACCGATTCGGTGGAGCCGGCGCGCATCAAGAATGTGGAGGCGATCTGCGCAGAGCGCAGGATGAAATTTGAATACGCGTTTCTGCTGGATGCGTTGGAGGAGGAACAGGATCAAGGGATCACCATCGACGTCTCGCAGGTGATTTTCAAGTCGAAGAAACGCCAATACCGCATCATCGACGCGCCGGGCCACAAGGAATTTTTGAAAAATATGATCTCGGGTGCCTCGACGGCAGACATCGCGATCCTTTTGATTGACGCCGAGGAGGGTTTGAGGGAGCAATCCAAGCGCCATGCGACGATCCTGTCACTTCTGGGAATCAAAACCATTTTGATTGTGGTGAACAAAATGGATCTTGTCGATTATAACCAAAAGGTTTTTGAAAATATCCGCAGCGAATATGGCAAACACCTGGCAAGCCTCAAAATTACACCCAAGGCCTTCATTCCTTTGGCCGCGTACTTCGGAGAGAACCTCGTTAAAAAAAGCCAGAAGATGCCGTGGTACAGCGGGAAATCCTTTCTTGAAATTTTGGATGACCTGGAAACGCCGCACTCTTCGGAAGACAAGCCTCTCCGTTTTCCCCTGCAGGACGTTTACAAATTCGACAAGCAGAGGATTCTCGCGGGCCGCGTCGAATCAGGAGTCATGTCGGTGGGTGATGAGATCGTGTTTTTACCTTCAAGAAAGACCGGTAGGGTGAGATCGATCGAGAAATGGCATGCACCGGTAGAGACAAAAGCCTCGGCCGGGGAATCCATAGGCCTGGTTCTCGAAGAACAGATTTTTGTGGAGCGTGGCGAGATCGCCTGCCCCCTCTCTAAGGAGGCGTCGGTTTCAAACTCAGTGCTTGCCAACATTTTTTGGATGGGAAATAAACATCTCGAGAAGGGCGCCAAGTGCGTTCTTAAGCTCACCACCCAGGAGATCGAGTGTGTCGTGGATTCTATTTTGAAAGTGATCAATTCCTCGACACTCGATGAAATTTCAAAAACTGCCAGAGAAGTCGCAAAAAATGAGGTAGCCGAGGTGATTCTTGTGACGAAAAAACCGGTGGTGTTTGATCCGTTTGAGGAGATCACCGAGACCGGGCGTTTCGTGCTCGTCGAGGACCGCCAGGTGCGCGGCGGAGGGATTCTGCTTAAGAGTGTGGAAAGGTTCAGTGCGATTTGAATGAGCACACGACTTACGCGACCGCAGGGAGCGTCAAGTCGTCCGTGCGAATTTATACTCAAGGAGCCGCCCAAGCGGCGACGGAGTATTTCCTTTCGGCGCCCAAGCGCCGACGGAGGATCTGAGATTATGAAGGTAAATGATATTCCAAAATTAAATTCCCAATTCGAGAAAAAATCCGCAGAAAGTATTCTGGCTTGGGCGGCGAAGGAATTTTCTCCGAAACTGGCCTTAGCTTCTTCGTTCGGCGCGGAAGACGTGGTGTTGATTGACATGCTCGTGAAGATGGGTCCGAAGGTGACGGTGTTTACGCTCGACACGGGGCGCCTAAACGAAGAAACATATGAGGTGATGGACCAAATCCGCCGAAAATATAAAATTTCCATCCAATCTTATTTTCCGGATTTTAAGAAAGTGGAGGAGCTCGAGCGGGCAAAAGGTTTTTATTCGTTTCGTGAATCCGTGGACAACAGGAAAGAGTGCTGCGGGATTCGGAAGGTTGAACCCTTGAAGCGCGCGCTTTTGGGGCTTTCGGCCTGGATCACAGGTCTTCGCCGTGAGCAGTCCGTGACACGCGTCCAGGTCGAAAAAATCGAAATCGACGAGGCGCACCCGGGCCTTTACAAAATTAATCCTTTGGCCGACTGGAACACCGAACAGGTTTGGGACTATATAAAGAAGAACAGTGTGCCTTACAATCGTTTGCACGACCAGGGGTATCCCTCGATTGGCTGCGCGCCGTGCACACGCGCGGTGAAGCCGGGTGAGCAGATGCGCTCAGGGCGTTGGTGGTGGGAGAGCCCGGAGCATAAAGAGTGTGGGATACATTTATTGGGGCGTGAACAGAAGACAGAAGACAGATGACAGAAGTCAGAAAACACATATCTGTCCTCCGTTTTCTGTCGTCTGATTTCTGAAAATGGAGTTAACGTGCGTGTTGTATTAAAACGAGTCCATAAGAGTTTTAAACAAAAAGGGCAAAGAGTGCAGGTCCTGCACGATGTGAATTTCGCTATCAAGGAAGGTGAATTTATCTGTGTCATCGGCCCTTCGGGTTGCGGAAAGTCCACGCTTATTTCTTTGATCGCGGGACTTGAGTTTCCGGACTCGGGCGAAGTATTTGTCGATTCCAAAATCGTGGAAGGCCCGTCGAGAGACAGACTGGTCGTTTTTCAAGAGGCCGCACTTTTTCCATGGCTTTCGGTTTTAGGCAATGTCGAGTTTGGTCTTAAGATCACCGGTGTTGCGAAAGCCGAACGCCGGGAACGGGCGCTGGAAGTCATCAAACTCGTGCACTTGTCGCGTTTTATCCATGCGCATCCGCATGAGCTTTCGGGCGGGATGAAACAGCGTGCGGCCATCGCTCGGGCGCTTGTGATGGACCCCAAAATCCTTTTGATGGACGAACCCTTCGCGGCGCTGGATGCGCAGACGCGGCAAATGCTCCAGGTAGAGCTTGAGGAAATCTGGCGAAAGACGAAAAAGACAATACTTTTTGTTACGCACAATGTGCGTGAGGCCACTTTTTTATCGGATCGCGTGTTTGAAATCACGGCACGTCCTGGGACTATCAAAAAAGAATACCCGATTCATATTCCGCGTCCGCGGCATGAGCAGGACCCGCATTTACTCACACTGCAAGGGTGGATTATGAGTTCATTGAAAGATGAAATTGAAAAAGTAGCTAAAGAAGAACTCGACACGGATTATGTGATTTCAAAAGGCGGTGTCCTGACGCCTGCGGATAGGAATATCGGGAGTAACATTTAACTGTCATTGCGAGCCCCGAAGGGGCGCGGCAATCTCCTTGAGGAGATTGCTTCGTCGCTAGCGCCTGCCGGCAGGCAGGCTCCTCGCAATGACGCGTAGGACTAAAATGATTCAAATTTCAAAAAAGGTTTATAACCTAATGATCACTCACGCTAAGTTGGCCTATCCCAATGAGGCCTGCGGTATCTTAGCCGCAAAAAATACGGCCGAAGGAACGGACTTTTTCCCCATGCGGAATCTGGATGAGTCGAGCATCAGTTATTTCATGGATCCGAAGGAACAGCTCGAGGTGTTTAAAAAAATGCGCGAGAGAAACCTTGAGATGACAGGCATTTTTCATTCGCATGTGGCAAGCGTTGCGACCCCTTCGCAGAAAGACGTGAGGCTCGCGTTTTATCCGGAGGCAAGTTACCTCATTCTTTCTCTAACGAACGCGGAAAAACCGGTTTTAAGGTCATTCAAGATTAAAGAGGAAAAGGTGGTGGAGGAGGAGATAGCCATTGTCTAACGTAAAAAACGAAATGATAAACATCCTTTTGAATGGAAAACCAAACGAAATCAAGGCAGGAACGACGGTGTCGGATCTTCTTTTGAAGTGGAAGGTGCGGCCTGAGCTTGTGACCGTTGAGATGAACGAGACTATTTTGCAGAAGCTGGATTACGACACGACCCAGATTAAAGCAGGGGACAGGGTGGAATTTGTATTTTACATGGGTGGAGGAGCATGAAGCCGATGACGGAAAAATTAGAAAAAAATGTTTTGGATCTCATCGGCAACACGCCGATGGTGAAACTTTTAAAAGTGACGGATAAAAACTCCGCTGCGATTTACGCGAAATTGGAAATGTTCAATCCGGGCGGCAGTGTCAAAGACAGAATTGCGCTCAACATGGTGGAGCAGGCCGAGAAAAAAGGCATTTTGAAAAAAGGCTCGGTGATCGTGGAGCCCACCAGCGGCAACACCGGCATCGGCCTTGCGATCGTGGGGGCCGTGAAAGGTTATAAAGTCATTCTTACGATGCCTGAGGCGATGAGTCAGGAGCGCATACAGATTTTGCAAAGTTTCGGCGCGGAGGTGGTGCTTACTTCCGCGAAAGACGGTATGATCGGCGCGGTTGAAAAAGCGCGCGAGATTGTTGCCACGACCAAAGATGCTTTCATGCCGCAGCAATTTATGAATCCGGACAATCCCGCAATGCACCGCAAAACCACCGCGAAGGAAATTTTACGCGACACTGATGGCGCTCTGGACGCGTTTGTGGCCGGGGTTGGGACAGGTGGCACGCTCACAGGTGTCGGGGAAGTTTTAAAGAAACACAATCCTAAAATTAAAATTGTCGCCGTTGAGCCTAAAACCTCGGCGGTACTATCGGGAGGAAAACCTGGCCCTCATATGATCCAGGGGATCGGCGCCGGATTTATTCCGGAAGTTTTGAACCGGGATATCATAGACGAAATTATCACTGTCGATGACCACGAAGCTTACGCGATGGCCAAACGTCTATCCCAGGAAGAAGGAATTTTTGCCGGTCTCTCCTGCGGTGCGGCTTCGATCGGCGCTTTGAAAGTGGCCAAGGCGCTAGGGCCCGGAAAAATCGTAGTCACCATTTTCCCGGATTCCGGCGAACGGTATTTGAGCGTGGAACCTTATTTTAATATTGGTTAGTAATTACAAATGACAAAATTCAAATTACAAAATAAATCCAAAACCCAAAATTCGAAATTCAAAACACGTGTTTTGTCATTTAAATTTTATGCTTTGTCATTATTTTGTCATTTGGATTTTGTTGTTTGTCATTAGGACTTCATTTATGCAAAAGGCTTTCCGACAAATTATTTTTTATTTCCTGATTCTGACGGTGTGGGAATTTCTTTTTCGCCTGAAACTGTGGCCACACTATCTTTTCCCTTCACCTGAACAGGTTTTTGAGACGCTGAAAGAAGGATTCCGAAATAAAACTTTTTTGTTCGGCATCGGCATTAGCCTAAAACGGCTTTTTGTCGGCTATGGAATATCGGTTCTCTTTGGGACGCTTCTGGGGCTTATCATTGGAAAAATAAAAGTGCTCGATGAAACCGTCGGCGGGTTTTTCGTGGGGCTTCAAACGCTTCCGAGCATCTGCTGGCTGCCTCTAGCAATTTTGTGGTTCGGGCTCTCGGAGGCGGCGATCACTTTTGTCGTGGTGATGGGTTCTTTGTTATCCATCACGATCGCGACAGACGGCGGCGTAAAAAACATTCAGCCGATTATCTTGAGCGCGGCCCGGAATATGGGCGCTGGGGGCCTGGGTATGTTCACCGACGTCGTTTTGCCGGCGGCGCTGCCTTCGATCCTGACGGGTTTGAAACAGGGTTGGTCCTTCGCGTGGCGCTCGCTCATGGCCGGCGAAATCCTTTTCGTGAGCCTAGGACTCGGACATCTCCTCAACATGGGCAGGGAGTTAAACGACATGAGCCAGGTCATTGCGGTGATGATCCTTATTGTTTTGATAGGCATCGTGATGGACATGCTGATTTTTGGATTTTTGGAGAAACGAGTGAGACAAATTTGGGGACTGGAAAAAAGATAATAACAAATGACAAAATTCAAATACCAAAATAAATCCGAAGCACGAAATCCGAAACAAATTCAAAATTCGAATGACCAAAATCCAAAACATCGATTTCGGTTATTTGAATTTTTGTCATTCGGATTTGTTTCGAATTTCGAATTTCGAATTTCGGATTTATTTTGTCATTTGTGCTTTGTTATTTGCCATTTGGTCCTGCTGACTGTATTTTGTTCGTCCGCATTCGCAGCGCCGATAAAAATTCGCGTGGGCCACTTCGCGAACATCACGCATGCGCAAGCCGTGATCGGACATGCCAATCACTGGCTTGACGAAAATTTGGCGCCGGATGCCGTCGTTGATTGGAAGATTTTTAACGCCGGTCCTTCGGCTGTCGAGGCGCTCTTTGCCGGGCAGCTCGACATCGCGTATATCGGTCCCAGTCCCGCCGTGAACGCGTACGTCAAATCGGAAGGCGAGGCCGTGCGCATCGTGGCTGGTTCAAGCTCGGGCGGCGCGGCACTCGTCGTGCGCGCGGACGCAGGCATCACGAAGCCGGAGGATTTTTATGGGAAAAAGATCGCCTCGCCGCAGCTCGGGAATACGCAGGATGTCGCGCTTCGGTCGTGGCTTGGCAAACAAGGGCTAAAACTCAAGGAAGTAGGAGGCGATGTTCAGGTGCTGCCGCTGGCCAATGCCGACCAAGAGACGCTTTTTCTTAAAAAAGAAATCGACGCCGCCTGGACTGTCGAGCCGTGGGTGTCGACCTTGGTTCTAAGTAATGGCGGAAAGATCTTCCTTTCCGAATCTAAGCTCTGGAAAGACGGTCAATATGCGACGACCGTGGTGCTTGTGCGCACAAAGTTCCTCGAAGAGCATCCGGACCTTGTGAAACGTTTCCTCGAAACGCACGTGAAGCTCACGGATTGGATCAACACCCATCCGGAGGAGGCCAAGGCCGTGTTCAAAGAAGAAATCGAGCGCGAAACAGGCCGCGAATTTTCGCAGGCGCTTCTCAACGAAGCCTGGAAACATGTTGAGTTTACTACCGATCCGCTTCCGGCGACCGTGAGGGCGCAGGCGCTGGCCGCCACCAAAGCCGGTTTCTTGAAAAAAGATCCGGATCTGCGTTTCCTTTATGACACAAGACTGCTCAAAGAGGTTCTTGAAAGAGCATCTAAAAAATGATAGCTTGGGAATTCCAATGAGTTACGTCAAAGGCCTTAAGTGCCGGGAATGCCATAGAACTTACCCCACACAGGCGATCTATGTCTGTGAATTCTGCTTCGGATCGCTCGAGGTGGACTATGACTATGACCGCATCAAAGCCGACATCTCCCGTGAGAAGATAGAAAAAGGCCCAAAGTCCATCTGGCGCTACCGTGAGCTTTTGCCAATAGACGGCCCGCCGACTGTGGGTTTCCATGCCGGTTTCACCCCGCTTTTCAAAGCGGACAATCTGGCCCGCGAGCTTGGAATGAGCGAACTCTATATCAAGGATGATTCGGTGTGCCATCCCACTCTTTCCTTTAAAGACCGCGTGGTGGCCGTGGCGCTTACGAAGGCGAAGGAATTTGGGTTTAAAACCGTGGCCTGCGCCTCGACCGGAAATTTGGCTGGCTCGGTGAGCGCCCAAGCGGCCTGGGCGGGTTTAAACCGTTTTATTTTTATCCCGGCGGATTTGGAAGTCGGTAAAGTCGTCGGCTCTTTGACCTACGCGCCGAATCTTGTGGCCGTAGAAGGAAATTACGATGATGTCAATCGCCTTTGCGCGGAAATTGCGGCGCGCTATGCTTGGGCCTTTGTGAATATCAATATCCGTCCTTATTACGCGGAGGGCTCGAAAACCTACGGCTACGAGGTGATGGAACAACTCGGTTGGAGAACCCCCGAAAATATCGTGGTTCCGGTGGCGAGTGGTTCGCTTCTTACGAAAATCTGGAAGGCCTTCAATGAATTTAAAAAATTAGGGCTTATCTCTTCGGTGGATACGAAAATGCACGCGGCGCAGGCCGAGGGCTGTTCTCCGGTGGTCACGGCTTTAAAGGAAAAAATGGAAATCATAAAGCCGGTGAAGCCCAAAACCATCGCGAAATCCCTGGCCATCGGCAATCCCGCCGACGGGCCTTATGCGTGTGACGCGATCAAAGAATCCGGTGGCTCGGGTGAGTCCGTCACCGACTTCGAAATTATTGAAGGGATAAAAGCGTTGGCACGCACAGAGGGGATTTTCACGGAAACTGCCGGGGGTGTCACCGTGGCCACGGCGAAAAAACTGATCGAGCAAGGCATTATTTCAAAAAAAGAATCCTGTGTGATCTGCATCACCGGCAACGGCTTAAAAACCCAGGAGGCTGTGACGGATCATATCGGGAAACCGTATCGGATCAAGCCGAGTGTGGAGTCTTTTGAGAAGGCACTCAGGAATGAAGCTAAAATCAAAGAGGAAGTTTGGGTTTCGAAATAAAGAGGAGGGTCTATGGCCGTCAAAGTGAGAATTCCTACACCGCTTCAAAAATTAACCGCCAATCAAGCCGAGGTGCAGTGCCAGGCCTCGAATATCAATGAGATGCTGACCCAGCTTGAATCCAAGCACCCGGGGATTAAAGAACGTCTCTGCGACGCCGAAGGGAAGCTCCGACGTTTCGTGAATATTTATGTGAATGAAGAGGACATCCGCTTCATGCAGGGCCAGGACACGAAAGTAAAAGACGGCGACGACATCTCGATCATTCCCGCGATCGCCGGAGGGGCGACCAAGCGCATCACCCTTGTTTTTCCTCAGGACCAAATCAAGGAACCCGCTGTTTTCATGATGGCGAAAAAATATGATGTGATGCCGAATATCCGAAAGGCCCGCGTCACCGAATCCATTGGTGAAATGATGCTTGAGCTGGAAGGCACTGAAAAAAATTTAGAGTTGGGTATCAAATATCTTGAGTCGCGGGGTATCAAGGTGGAGCCCGTGACAGGAGACAGCGCCCGCTAAATGAGCAGCCGCCCAAGCCTGCCTGCCGGCAGGCAGGCGGCGACGGAGTATTACCTTGAGATTTGTCTTTGCGGTTTTGATTTTTTTTGGCGGATATTTTTTGACGGACGCGGTGTTTCGTTTAAGAAAGATTCCATATCCTTTCGAAGTTTTTGGAATACTGGTGGGTTTGGGTCTTGCTTCAGCCCTCGTGGGAATAGTTCAATTTATTGCTAACCGAATCCGTAGATAAGGGGGGTTTTCTATGAAAAAATTCACACTCGTTCTGATAGTCTTCGCGTCGCTTCTGGGTTTTCTCGAGCGCGTGTCATTCGCTGATGGGGAGGGCTCTTCCGCCGTAGCGACGCAAAAGTTGGATCAAGTGCTTCAAAAGCAGGATCAGATCCTGTCCGAGCTTGCGGAGATCAAACAGGAACTTTACGTGGTGAAGATCCGCGCATCCAATAAATCATGAAGTTTTCAACAAAAACTTTATACGGTTTAAGAGCCATTCTCGTTCTCGCCAGCCGTTTTGGTGAAGGCTCGATCTCGGTGTCTCAGATCGCGAAAAAGGAAAACATTTCTGTCGCTTACCTCGAGCAGATCCTGAACGCCTTAAAGAAAAAAGGCCTCGTGAAAAGTGTTCGCGGGCCGCAGGGCGGCTATATCCTGGCAAAGAAGCCGTCGGAGGTTTCGCTCGAATCGCTTTTTTATATTTTGGAAGACAAGGCGTTTGCCGGGTTTGACGGAAAAATTCAGAAACTGGAAGACGCCGATGAAATCGCCGTCGCGAATATTATTTTTTGGAATAAACTTGAGAGTTCCGTCGCTGAAGGCTTGGCTAAGATCAGTTTAAAGGAATTGATTGACGAGTCCAGGCGCGTTAAAAAAAGTAAGGCCGGGCGTTTGGCTTCCCCGACCTATACGTTTCACATCTAAGGATTTAAAATTGGCGGCACTCTTGAAGGCGCGCCGAAAGGGCTTAAGCGGGCGGGGTATTCAGTGTGAAAAAAAATGATCTGAGGAAAGTTTTACGGAGCAAGCTTAATGCTCAAAAGGCCGGTAGTAGGCGCAGCCGGAGCCTTCGCATTGCAAAGAAACTTTTGCGATCGGGTTTTTTTAGGAAAGCGCATTGTGTTTGTTTTTATGTTTCGACGCCGACCGAGGTCGATACGCGTTTTTTGATCCGCCGCTCACTGGATCTGGGTAAGCGCGTGCTTTTGCCGCGTGTCAAACCCGGCACGCGGACGTTAGAGCTTTTTGAAATAAAGTCGCAGGCGCTGGATTTGAAAAAGGGAAGTTTTGGCATCTTCGAACCGCCCGCAAACCGGTGCCGCCGCGCTTCTTTCAAGGAAGCGGAGCTTGTCGTTGTGCCTGGGCTTGCGTTTGACCGAATAAAAACGAGGCTTGGCCGGGGTTTGGGTTTTTACGACCGTTTTTTGAAGAGGCTTCCAAGAAAGACGAAAAAAATAGGGCTGGCTTTTGCTTTTCAGAATGTTCCGGAAATTCTAGAAGAAGCTCACGATGAAAAAGTAGACCTTGTGTTGACCGACTAGAGAATAAAATTATGGACATTCAGAAAATTTTAATCCTAAGTGTCTCCGGATTGGGTGTGGCTGGCATCGCCTTTGGGATTGGATATTTTGTGAGAAAACGCTTTGCGGAGCGTCTCATTCGCACTGCCGAGTCGAAAGCCAGAGAAATACTCGCCGGCTCCAAAAGAGAATCCGAAACACTCTTGAAAAAAGCGCAAAAAGAAAGCGGCCAGTATCTGGCTAAGGTGCAAAGAGATTTTGAAAACCAGAGGCTTGAGAAAAAGAGGGATCTGGAAAATTTAGATAAAACTTTAAGGCACAAGGAAGACACGGTAGACCAGAAAATAGACATTATCGACAAGAAAGAAAAAGAGGCGCTTTTTCGTTTGCAGGAAGTGGGCAACAGGGAAAAGGGCGTCCTGGATAAGGAAAAATCGCTGGAGAAACTTTTCGCCGAAGAGCGCGAGGTATTACAGAAGATATCGGGACTGAATCTTGAAGAAGCCAAAAAGCAGCTTTTGAAGCGAATGGAGGTGGAAATTCGCGCGGATGCCAGCCGCCTGATCCGCGGGGTGGAGGCGGAGGCCGAAGAATTGGCGGACAAAAAAGCGAAGAAGATTTTAAGCCTCGCGATCCAGCGCTGCGCTGCACAGCATTCGATGGAATCGACAGTGACAGTTGTCACTCTTCCAAATGAGGAGATGAAGGGCCGTATTATCGGGAAGGACGGGCGGAATATTAAGACGTTTGAAACGCTAACCGGTGTCGATCTTGTGATTGACGAGACGCCGAGTGCTGTCACACTCTCGGCGTTTGATGGTGTCAGGCGCGAGGTCGCGAGGCTGGCGCTTCAAGAGCTTTTGAAAGATGGCCGCATTCAGCCGGCGCGCATCGAAGAGGTGGTGCAGAAGACAAAGAAAAATATGGAGCAGGTTTTGAAGGAAGAGGGAGAAAAAGCGATTATGGATGTGGGCTTGTCAAACATTCATCCTGAGATTGTGAAGCTTTTAGGGCGCCTTCGGTATCGTTCGAGCTACGGGCAGAACGTGCTCAGTCATTCACTGGAGGTAGCCTACCTCATGAATGTGATCGCAGGAGAAATGGGTTTAGATCCGGTGCTGGCGCGCCGCGCCGGGCTTTTGCATGATTTGGGGAAAGCGGTGAGTTCTGATGTCGAGGGACCACATGCGCTAATCGGCGGAGAGCTCGCGCGCCGCTACGGTGAACATCCCGATGTGATTCACGGGGTTGAGGCGCATCATGAGGATATTGAGATGAAGTCTGTTTGGCCGATGCTTGTGCAGGCGGCGGATGCGGTAAGCGCAGCCCGGCCCGGCGCGCGGCGTGAATCCTTGGAGAATTACGTGAAGCGCTTGAAAGAATTAGAGGACGTCGCGGATAAGCATCCGGGCGTCGAAAAATCCTACGCGATCCAGGGCGGCCGCGAGATACGCGTGTTGGTAAAACCCGACCGCGTCCCGGAGGACTCCCTACCGGCCTTAGCCCGCGAGATTTCGAAGAAAATTGAAGAAGCACTCGATTTTCCCGGCCAGATCAAAGTGATCGTGATCCGCGAAACCCGCGTGGAGGATCTGGCGAAATAGGCTTGATTGAGAGAGGAATATTGTGTATACTATTGTAGTGGATTGTATGACAAATGCTTAAGCTGGTTTTGGATGCCTCGACTATGATTTTGCTGGCAAAGCTTGATCTTTTGGACAGATTGTCTAAGGAAATGGCTATTGAGATTCCCAAGGTGGTAGCAGAGGAGGCGACGTGCAGGGAGGAACTTTTGGACGCGAAGCAAATACGACGGCTCATGGAGGAGGGTAATATCCATGTGGAGAGAGAAAGGGAGATTCCATGGGTTCGGGCGCTTGAGCGTGATTTTCGTTTGGGTGAGGGGGAGGCTCAGGCGATCTTTTTGGCGAAGAAGAAAGGTGCTTTGCTTGGTGTGGATGACGGCCTTGCGATGAAGGCCTGCAAAGTGCTGGGTATTCCGTTTGTGACGACCTTGGCTTTTGTGGCGCGTTTTTACGAGAAAGGGCTTTTGAATCGGAAGCAAGCCATTGAGAAGCTTGAGAATCTAAAGCGATTCGGATGGTATCGCGGCGAGCTTCTGGAAAAAGTGATAAGGGACATTAAAAGGAGTGAGACAGCATGAATGTGATGAGTTTGAGGTTAAGTCCGGAAGAGCAGAAGCATCTGATGAGATGGGCAAAAGAAGAGAAGAAGGATAAGTCCCAGGCGGCTCGAGAACTCATGGAATACGGCTGGAAGTTCGCTTTTTTGGAGCGTTATAGGCAAGGCAAGATATCCTTAGAAATCTTGGCAAAAGAACTGAAGCTTTCGGTGCTTGAGGCCATGGATTTTCTTGGAGAACACGGCGCCGCGACTGCCTTGGATTACGACACTTATCTTCAGGGATTGGAAAATCTTCGTAAGAGTTGGTGATATGGCGAAGAAAAAAATCGGGACTATTATAGGCCGTTTGGCGGCCTAGATTCAAAAGAATTGTCCAGTCGATGGTTATGCCCGTAGGCGTAACGATAGATACAAATGTGATAAATGCAAAACGTAAGCTTAAGGCAATGAATAAATTGGAAGAATGGCATGGTCAAGAAAAGATATGTCTATTTGTTAACGATACAATGGAAGAGGAGTTGACTGAAGGCAGATGTTAATCCTAAAGAAAATCCCGAAGTTTAAAAGTGAAGATGAGGAGCGGGACTTTTGGGCTACCCATTGCACGACTGAATATCTCGATTGGTCCAAGGCAAAGCGGGTGAAGTTTACACGGTTAAAGCGCACTCCGAAGAGTCGTTTGCAAAAATATGCTAAAAATTCTATTAATCGGTGACACCTACGGGGAGCCGGGGCGAAAGGCCATCGAGCTTTTTGTGCCGGCGATGAAACGGACCGGAGAAGTGGATGTTGTCGTTTGCAACGCCGAGAACGCGGCGGGCGGGGCGGGGATCACCGAAAGTGTGGCGAAAGAACTTTTTCAAAACGGTTGTGACATGTTGACCGGCGGCGACCACTTCTTCGATAAAAAAAAGGAAATGGAAAATTTTTTAAAACAAAATCCTCCCATTGTTCGTCCAGCTAATTTCCCCAAAGGCCTGCCGGGCGAAGGCTCGCGCGTGATTGAATGTAAAGGCGTTAAAATCGGCGTCATTCACGTCGCGGGGCAGGTGTTCATGCGCTATCATTTTTCCTCGCCGTTTCTCTCTGCGGACGAGGAAATTGAAAAAGTGAAAAAGCAAGGCGCACAAATTGTTATCGTCGATATGCACGCGGAGGCGACGAGCGAAAAAACCGCGATTTCCTGGTATCTTGACGGCCGCGTCGCGGCTGTGGTGGGCACACACACGCACGTGCAAACCGCCGATGAACGCGTGTCCGAAAAAGGCACCGCGTGTATCACCGATTTGGGAATGACAGGGCCTTATGATTCGGTGATCGGCGCCGTCAAAGAGCCAATCATCCAAAGATTTTTGACGCAGATTAATGCCAAAAAAGAGGTCGCGCAAAACGACGTGCGGCTTTCCGGTGCGATTGTGTCCGTCGATGAACGAACAGGCAAGGCCTTAGCGATTGAACGCGTTCATAAAAAGGTGACCCAATGAAAATCGGTAGGGGCGCGGTCCCTGCCTGGCCGGCAGGCAGGTCCGCGCCCATACTGGGCGAGGAAACCTCGCCCCTACAATCCGTACGCCAAATTTTTTCTGTTTCAGATCTCACACGCAATATACGTTTTCTTTTGGAAGAAAATTTTTCCGCGATCTGGGTGGAAGGCGAAATTTCCAATTTCAAACTTCACAGCTCCGGCCACAGTTATTTTTCTCTGAAGGATGAAACTACTCAGATCCAATGTGTAATGTTCCGGAGGGAAAACCAGTCACTTCAGTTTGAATTGAAGGAGCAGCTGAAGGTTATTTGCTTTGGGAAGGTGAGCGTTTACCCGGTGCGCGGACAGTATCAACTCTATGTGGAAAGGGCGGAACCCAAAGGCATCGGGGCGCTTGGGCTTCGTTTTCAGGAGCTCAAGGAAAAATTAAGAAAAGAAGGCCTTTTCGACGAAACCCATAAAAAAGAAATCCCTTATCTGCCTGGAAAAATTGCCCTTGTCACCTCTGTAGATGGGGCCGCGCTTCGCGATATTTTAAACGTCCTAAACCGCCGCTTTCAAAACGCACACATCCTCATTTATCCGGTCGAGGTGCAAGGCGTGGGTGCGGCGGAGTCCATCGTGGAAGCGATTGAAAATTTAAATGAAAATGGTCTGGCGGACGTGATGATCGTGGGCCGCGGCGGCGGAAGCTTGGAGGACCTTTGGGCCTTCAACGAGGAAATCACGGCCCGCGCCATTTTTAATTCGGAAATTCCCGTCATTTCGGCGGTGGGGCACGAGGTGGACTTCACGATCGCAGATTTTGTCGCCGACCTTCGCGCCCCCACGCCATCGGCCGCGGCGGAAATCGTGATGCCTTTAAAAGAGGATCTTCTTCTTAAAGTCTCGTATTCAAAGGAAAGATTGTTTCAGGCTGTCGTGGGCCTTTTAAAGACCTGGAAACAGGAATTGAAACAACTCAAGGAAAGTTACAGCTTAAAAAACCCTTTGGCGATTTTTGAAATCCAGTTCCAGAGACTCGACGAACTTCGCAAAAATTTGAAATATTTTTTTCAAGCCTTGATAAAATATAAAGAAGAAAAGCTCTCGAGCCTCATCGGCCAATTGGAGGCACTGGGGCCGCTGGCGACTTTAAAGCGAGGTTTCAGTGTATCTTTACAGCTTCCCAATGAAAAAGTCATCGTCTCCTCGAGTCAGCTTCAGCTCGGAGACAAAGTGAAAACCAAGTTGCAAAAAGGATTTTTTATCAGTGAAGTCCAAGAAACTCATCCTTAAAGGAGACCCCTATGAGTCAAGAAACTAAAGAAATTCCGTTTGAAAACGCGCTTAAAAAACTCGAGGCGGTGGTGCAGAGTCTGGAGAACGGCGACCTGTCTTTGGAAGAGGCTTTAAAACAGTACGAGGAAGGGGTGCACATGGCAGACCTTTGCACCAAGCGTCTCTCTGAAGCCGAAAAAAGGGTCGAGGTCTTGATTAAAACCGACGCCGGAAAATTGAAGGCCGTACCATTTGAGGAAGAATCGACGAAGAAAAGGAAAAAATAATCAATAACCAAATCCCAAGATCCAAATAATAACCAATAACTGAAGATCCAATAATCAAACAAACACAATTGGTTATTCAGTCATTGGTGATTGGAATTTATTTGGTTATTGTAATTTGGTGTTTGATTATTTTCAAATTATGAATATTTCAGTCTATTTAAAAAGTCAGTCTAAAAAAGTCGAGAAAGCGCTCGACGGTTTTCTACCTAAGGCCACTGATTACCCCCCTCGTTTACATCAGGCGATGCGGTATGCGGTGATGAGCGGCGGCAAAAGAATCCGGCCTATCCTGGCCTTGGCGGCCTGCGAGGCTGTGGGTGGCGACGCAAAAGATGTGATGCCGGCCGCCTGCGCCCTGGAACTCATTCACAACTATTCCCTGGTGCATGATGATCTCCCTTGCATGGACGATGACAATTTAAGACGCGGGCGACCTACTTGTCATAAAAAATTTGACGAAGAAACGGCAGTGTTGGCCGGCGACGCGCTTTTGACACATGCCTTTAAAATCTTAGCGTCCGTGAATGGTACAGATATTAACAGTCAGACTGTTACTCGCCGGCTTGATGCTTTAAGGATGATCGCGGAGGCTGTGGGTGCTCAAGGCATGGTGGGTGGCCAAGCAGTGGATATTGAGTTCCAGGAAAAGGAATTGGATCTTCCGACGATTGAGTATATTAACACACACAAGTCAGGGGCGTTAATTGCGGTTTCAACAAGAATAGGCGCTTATCTTGGGGGAGGGACTTCCAGCCAGGTACGCTCTATTTTCGAGTACGGAAAAACCTTAGGCTTGCTTTTTCAAATTGTGGATGACATTATAGACCAAGAGGGGTATGCTACGCTGATAGGCGTGTCTGAGGCGAAAAGACAGGCCCAAACACTGCTTTTGGGAGCCAAAGAGAAACTGCGGCCTCTCGGCTCAAAGGCTGCGGCATTGGATTCCATTGCTGATTTTGTTTTAACAAGAAGGTATTGACATGGGAGCTTTACTCCAAAAGATAAATAGCCCGAAAGACCTAAAAGCCCTTTCTGTTGAAGAGCTTCCATTGTTGGCCAGGGAAATTCGCGACTATATCCTCGAAGTAGTGTCCATGAACGGCGGACATCTCGGCGCGGCGCTTGGGGCTGTGGATTTGACACTGGCTCTTCATTACTCGTTTGACACGCCCAAGGACACGATCGTCTGGGACGTGGGTCATCAAGTGCATGCCCATAAAATTATCACCGGACGAAGAGACCATTTTAGGACTTTCAGGCAGCACGGGGGCTTAAGCGGTTTTTCGAATAAAGATGAAAGCGAGCACGATGCTTTTACCACCGGCCACGGCGGCACTTCCATTTCCACGTCGCTTGGCATCGCGGTGGCCAATCGCTTATTTTCGAAAGATGCCAAAGTTGTCGCCGTGATCGGTGATGCGTCCTTGGTGAGCGGTATGGCCTTTGAGGGTTTAAATCACGCGGGACATTTGAAAAATAACCTCGTCGTCATTTTAAACGACAATGAGATGAGTATTTCCCCGACGGTAGGAGCCCTCTCGAGGCATCTGAATAAAATTTTAAGCAATCCTTTTTATAACCATGTGCGAAAAGACATCGAGGCGCTTCTGAGGCGCATGCCCAAAGTCGGTGAACGCATGGTGAAAACCGCAAAAAAAATAGACGAAGGCCTGAAGAATCTTTTGGTGCCCGGGCTTTTGTTCGAGGAGCTTGGGTTTAGGTATTTTGGGCCGCTGGACGGCCACAACATCGAGGGGCTTGTTCAAATTCTAAGAAACATTTCTAAAATAAATGGACCGATTCTTGTCCATGTGGTGACGAAAAAAGGCAAAGGCTATTCCATCGCGGAGACGAACCCGGAAAAATGGCATGCCTCCACTCCTTTTTGCATCGAAACCGGCGAGGCGAAGAATTCTCCTAAGCTAAAAACCTATACGCAGGTGTTTGGGGAGACGGCGACCCAGCTTGCTTCCGAGAATAAAAAAATTGTTGCGGTCACGGCGGCGATGTGCGACGGCACGGGCCTCGTGGAATTTTCTAAAAAATTTCCGGATCGTTTTTTCGACGTTGGGATCGCCGAAGAGCATGGCGTGGCTTTCTCGGCAGGACTGGCGAAAGCGGGGGCCAGGCCGCTTGTCGCGATTTATTCGACGTTTTTACAGCGCGCGCAGGATCAGATCATTCATGACGTGGCGCTTCAGGGATTGCCTGTGGTTTTTTGTCTGGACCGTGCAGGTCTTGTCGGCGAGGATGGGCCCACGCATCATGGGGTGTTTGACATCGCTTATTTAAGGAAAGTGCCTGGGATGACACTGATGGCCCCGCGGGACGGCCAGGAGCTAAAAAAAATGCTGGAATACGCAGCCGGACATTTAGAAGGGCCTATCGCGGTACGCTATCCGAGGGGTGTGGTGGCCGAAGAGACAAATTCTCCTTTAAAAAATATTTCTCCCGCGCCCATCGAGCGCGGACAGGCGGAAATCCTAAGGCAGGGCAAGGACGTTCTTTTCCTGGCGCTTGGCAGCATGACGTATACGGCTTATGAGGCGGCGCTTTTGTTGGAGAAAGAGGGTATTGAGGCCGCGGTGGTAAACGCGCGTTTCGCGAAGCCTCTCGATGAAGCGCTTATTTTGCGTTTAGCGAAAGAAACGGATTTGATTTTGACTTTGGAGGAGGGCACGCTTCTCGGCGGATTTGGCAGCGCGGTGCTGGAATTTTTTGAAAGACAGGAAGAGGCCGCGGGATTTATTTTACCGAAAGTAAAAACACTTGGAATTCCGGACCGTTTCATCGAGCACGGCAAACGCGAGCTTCTCTTGGATTCTTTGGGGCTGTCGGCGAAAAAAATTACGGAGTTTGTCTTGAAGGAAAATAAAACGTATGCCTAAGGCTTTTTCGAACGGAAACCTGGCGCTCGTGAACGGCGCAATCCTGTGGGCGATCGAATCGTCGGGCGCGGTTTCAAAGGCGGACGAGAAAATTTTATTCGCGGCGGGATATCCCATCACGCCGGTGAACGAAGTCACCGAATATTTCAGCCGCGTGAGCCCCGAGGTCAACGCTTCTTTTATCCAAGCCGAGAGTGAAATCGCAGCCGGCAACATGGTGCTCGGGGCGGCGTCCGTGGGGGTTCCCGCGATCACGGTGACTTCCAGTCCCGGCATCAGCCTGATGCAGGAAGCGATTTCTTACGCGGCGGGCATGGAGCTTGGCGGCCGCGGCCTCGTCTATGTCGATGTGGTGAGAGGCGGACCGGGCCTCGGCAACATCCAGGGCGCCCAGTCGGATTTCAATCAGGCGGTTTTAGGCGGCGGCCACGGCGATTATCAAAATCTGGTTTTGGCGCCCGCCTCGGCGCAGGAGATGTTTGATTTTGTGAGAATTGCGTTTAAACTTTCCGCCGAGTACAAGATTCCGGGATTTATTTTGTCCGACGGTTATGTCGGGCAGCTGAAGGAGATCTACGAGATCCCGGACAACGTGACACCTCAGCTTCCTTCTGTCTCCAAAGATGTTCGCACTTCGATTTATGTAAGAGAAGGAGTGCTCGAAGAACACAACTGGAAACTTTTTAGAAGATTCGAAGAGCTCAAAAAAGAGCCCTCACTGAAAAAAATTGCCATGACCCCGTACAGGCTTGAAGATCCTTTGGGGAATGCCGAGATCGTGCTGGTGAATTACGGGTTTTTCTCGAGGATAGGAAGCGGCGTCGTGGACCGCGCGCGGGCCATGGGTTTGGCTGTTGGCCAGATCAGCCTTAAAGTTTTAAACCCGTTCCCGGAAGAAAAGATCAGAGAGATTTTCGAAAAGTTTGGACCGTTTTATGTGATGGAAGGCGGCATCAACCAATTGGGCGACCGCCTTCGCACGGGGGTGGGGAGTTTCCCCATCCTCGGCGCCTGCCAAAGGCCCGGAGGCACGCTGCCGGAAGAAAAGGAAATTCTTTCCGACCTTCAATTTCTGATGAAAGAAATCCAGGCTCCCGAGTTTCAAAGGAAACTTTCGGATTACAGAAAAATAACCGCCCACCCCTCACCCACTCTCATAAACCGTGGGGCGAGGTTTAACAGGATTTCATTGAATGACTCCACGCATGAGGCAGAATACAAAGCAGGAATGGAAGGCAAGAGGCCTGAGCCGCGTAGTCAAGAATCGATGACGGACAAGAATACGTATTTCTGCGCTGGCTGTGACCATAAACACAGCACGGAAGCCTTGGGAGCGGCGTTTGACCGCTTGAAGGATTTTGAGATTAATCTTTATTCGCCTGTCGGGTGCTCGATATTCCTGTATGATTTCTTTAAAAAAGAGCGTGTGAACAATATCCAAGTGCCTCATGGCCGCGGGCCCGCGGCCGCTTCTGCGACAAAGCGGGTGAGACCTGAGTCATTGGTGATTTGCTACCAAGGGGACGGCGATGCGCTCGACATCGGTTTGGGCGAGCTTTTGCATGCGTCGGCCCGCGGCGAAAACATCACCGTGGTGCTGATCAACAACGGCACTTACGGCATGACCGGCGGCCAACTTTCTGCGACGACGCCCTTGGATCAGTTTTCGAAAACCACGCCTAAGGGCCGCCAAGCGCATTCACACGGTTTTCCAATCGACGTCTCCGGGCTTTTACACCGGCAGGGAGTCAGTTATTACCGGCGCACCCTTTTGGGAACACCCGCTTTAAACAAACAATTTTCAGATTTTCTTCTGCAGGCACTCCTGCATCAGATAAAAGGCGAGGGTATGAGCGTAGTCGAGGTGATCGCTGCCTGTACGGAGCATCAGCGCGCCCCGAAGGAAATACTCGATGCGTTTCAAACGGCCGGCAAAAAACTTCACCAAATCGCGCTTTCAAAAGAATATACTTCAAAAATAATGCCGGAAACTTTTCCGCTCAGCATAGGCTGGGGTGAGGACGTGGCCGACGTCGATGAAATATTGAATCTCGCTAGTCAGAAGCGAATGGCCAAGGACGACGGACGCACCCCTGCGGAGGGCCGGTTTCAAAAATTCATCTCAAGCCTCGATGCGATGAATCTTCTTTATCGAGTTGAAACTGAGCGAAAAATGAAGAAAAAAACACTCCGTTTTTATCTCTGCGGCGAAGGAGGCCAAGGGGTACAGTCGCTCGCGGATATTTTAATGAAGTCCGGCCTGTCCAGATTTGCTTTCAATTCACCCTGGTACGAACCGGAAGTTACAAAAGCCAGAACTGTCGCGGCTGTCACGCTTTCAGATCATCCGTTTGTGAATCCAAATCCCGAAGCTGGGGAGGTGGATTGTTTAATCTGCATGACACCTCAAATGTTTTATGAGAAACAGCATTTTGTAAAAAAAGGCGGGCTCGTGATTGTGGATGGCCAAGGGGTGAGTTTATCCGCCACAGGCGGATCCGCCTGTGGCGGAAAAAACGGTCGAGAGCATTCCTATACACTAGTGGAGATACCGGCGTCGCAGCTTGCGACCCAGGATTTGGGCGAGCGCCGGAGCGCCAATATGGTGTTTTTAGGCGCTTTGAACCAGGCCCTGGAAATTTTTAACGACGATTCTATTGAGAAGGTGATACGTAAGAACATCCCAAAAGCCGCCGAAGTGAATATCCGGGCTTACCGTTTGGGCAGGAATTTCTTTACTTCAGCACTACCAAGTCATTAACCGCGACTTTTTTTCCGGGTCTCAAATCCTTCACATTGCAGGCGGACATCGTGTCGCGGACCTCGATCAGGCTTAAGGTGGCGGCGATCTCTCCATTTTGTTTCAAGCTGATCTGTGTGTTGTCCGTGATCCCGTCCACTTTACCCAGATCAATGATTACGAAATTGTGGTCCTCGTTGTAGGCGAGCACTTTGCCTGCGGGCCTGCCGGCATGCACGCTATCCACCGTGACGGTGCCAAGATTCACGGTGCGCGAATTTTTTAATTGCTCAATCTCTTTAGTCTTATGAATCAGGATATCCTCAAGGTAGGTTTTTTCCTCCGTAGCGGCGTCCAGAGTACTCTCCGATTTTTTAAGATCAAATTTCACGGATTCCATTTCTTTCTTCACGGCTTCGAGCGCATCTTTCAAATTTTTTTTATCTTTCTCAATAGCGTCTATTTGATTGCTCAAGCTTTTTTTCTCTTTTTCCATTGTCTCAATCGAGACTTTGAGTTTTTTCGCTTCTTCGCTCAAGGATTGGTTTTTTAAGGCAAGACCGGCCGTTTTTGAAAAAGAGAAAACGGCCGCCGCTGCAAATAAAACCACCAGCGCCCACGCGGCGTAGGACAAGGAGGTTTGTCGTTTGACGATTTTCACTTCCGTAGGCCCTGTGTTTTCAATCAGCTTTTCGGGTTCTTCCGGCAGGAGACCGTGGCTCTCTTTAGAAGATCTGAACCTAGTTAATAAAAACTCAGGTGAGAATCGCTTGGCCATGGGTTTATAAGGGCAATGTACCAGATGAAATGGCATTAGTCAACGGGCGTGGTATAATAATTTTATGACATTTTTTGAACATTTGGATGAATTGAGAAAACGCCTTTTATGGTCTCTGGCGGCCGTTTTCGTTTTTACGGCTATGGGGTGTTTTTTGGCGGACAAGGCGCTTCGGGTCCTGGCATGGCCTATCTACAAAGAGCTGGGCCCCATTTATTTTTTTTCACCGACGGAGGCGTTTATCATAAAAATGAAAGTGGCTTTTTTGATCGGGATTCTTTTGTCTTCGCCGGTGGTGATAAGCCAGATCTGGCAGTTCATCTCACCGGCGCTTTATGAAAAGGAAAAAAAGATTTTCATTCCGCTGGTGCTTATTACCTCGTTTTTGTTTCTCTTTGGGGTTTTCTTTGCCTATTTTTTTGTCGTACCTTTTGCTCTCAAATTTCTTTTAGGTCTCCAGACTGAATTTTTGAAGCCGATGATCTCGATGGAAAATTATATCAGCTTCTTGACAAGTCTCCTTATTTCTTTCGGAATCGCTTTCAATATGCCGGTATTCGTGACAGCCGCGGTTTCTTTAGGTCTGGTTTCGACGAAATTTTTGAACAAATACCAGAGGCATATCATCGTTTTGATTTTCATTGCAGCCGCGGTGCTGACGCCGGGGCCGGATATTTTTAGCCAGCTCATGCTTGCGATCCCGCTTCTTTTGCTTTTTGAGCTGAGCATTCTTTGCGCGAAAGTGGTGGAGCCGAAGAAGAATCAAAAAAGACCCGTTGTTTATGAGGCGAAGACATGACAGCCCTCTTTACTCTTTCCATCCTTTTTCTTTCCATAACGGCTTTTTTTGTTTACTCGGGATTTAAATATACAAGGATGATCAGCAATATTTTTTTAAGTCTCGTTTATAAGCCTTCCTTAGAGGTTTCAAGGTCCACGCGCGGGGAAAAGATTTCGATTCTCGACTCAAGCGACCACGAAATTGGAGCGCTTTTGATCAAGAGGGAACCCACCACTAAAGCGCCCGCCACTACTGCATCAGGCGCCTGCCTGCCGGCAGGCAGGGGCGAAGAATTCCAGAATAAGGTAGTCATTTTTTGCCATGAATCCGGCGGGTCTAAGGAATCTTGGGAGAAATACGCTTACTTTTTGCCGGAACTAGGCTACTCGGTCTTGAGCGTGGACATTTGGAATAGAGCAAACGAGGCTTCTGAAAACACCCTTTCACAATGGCCTACGGACGAGGCCACGGAAAAATTGGTCATGGTGATCCGCTGGGCGAAAAAGGCTTTTAAGCCGGATGCCTTTATCGCTCTTTTTGGTGTTTCAAACGGTGCGGACATTGCGCTCGCGGCTTCGTTTAAGGAGGCATCGGTGCGGGTCGTGGTCGCGGACGGGCTTTTCTCGATGAAGGAGATATTCCGCGACTATATCCGGAAATGGGCGCCGATTCTTGTAAAACCGAATCTTTTCGGACAGAATTATCCTGATTTCATGGTCAATATTTTTACAAATCTGGGATTTTGGTATTCCCAGAAAAAATCCAAAAAATCGTTCATTGATGTGGAGAAGCTGTTAAAACAAAAACACGCACCGCTTCTTATGATCCATGGAGCCATGGATGACTATGTCCCGGAGACCCATCAGGCTCATCTTGAAAAAATAAACCATAACCGTTTTGTCGTTCAAAGATTTGTGGTCCCAAAAGCGGGACACAATCAAGCTGTGTTTTTGGGGCGTGAGACGTACGAAAAGCAAATTGCGCAGTTTCTGGAAAAAATTTATGCACCGATTCAATCTTAAAATCATGTTATTGCTTTTATTTTTGTTGTCATTCCATATGCCGGCATGGGCGGTGTCGGATGAGCGGCTTGTTTCGGCGCTTTCCGACGTGCAAAGCGTTTCTACGCAAAACTCTCAAGCGGTAAAACTTTTTTTCGTGCTCGAGAAAGGATTACGTTCTTACGGCTCGCTTCAAAACTACAGCGCGACGTTTCATAAAAAAGAAGGAACCCCCGCAGGCGCTTTGGGTGAAACTGAAGAAATTTACCTTAAATTCGAAAAACCCTGGAAAATTTTCATGGGCTGGCTCAATATGCCAAAAAAAGGCCTACAGGTGGTTTATGAAAAAGGAAAAAATGACGGCAAGCTCGCGGTACACCAACCCGGCCCTTTATTGCTCTTCGCGCCGGTGATTTTTTTGGACCTTAACAGCCCTTGGGTGAAAGAGGGGAGCAGTTCGCACGGCATAGAAGACGCCGGCATCGGCACGTTCTTGCACGATTTTACGCGCGCGGTGGTGAAGGCCTCGTACGAGAATACGCTCAAAGTGCATTTTAATCAAGACACCGCCGACGTGATTTTCTCCGATAAACCCAACCCCGGTTATTTTGCGCACCGCGTGCGCGCGGGGTTTGATCAAAAGACGGGCCTGCCGCTCACCATGGAGCTTTTTGATGACTCCAACCAACCCACCGGCATTTACGAATATAAAAACCTCCAATTAAACGTCAGCGAAGACGAGGAATTCAAAAAACAGATCCACTCGGGGCTTTTGAAGGTTTACAGTCATGAGACGTAAACAATTTTTTCAATAAAAAATTCGAGGCGGCGCGAAGGATTTTGCAAGAAGTGTAGGCTACCCGAATATACCGAACCCCATCCCTAGAGGATACGTTAGAATTATTTATATGAAAATCATCTGCTCCTGGTGCAAAAAATTCATGGGCGAAAAAGAGCCCGTTGATGATCCATCAGAAACTCATGCTAAATGTTCTGTTTGTCTGAAAAAACAAAGAACGGCAGAAGTTAGACGGGAAAAGTAGTATAAATGCCGGAAATCTTAGCCCCACAATATCGATTGTATCTGGACGAATCCGGCGATCATCGGTACGAGAATCTTGACGACGTGTCGTATCGGTATTTGACGCTGCTTGGATGTTTTTGGGGGTAAAGAAAAATGTGGCACCTCTATCTCGATGAAAGCGGCGACCTGGGGTTTGACTTTGTTAATAGGAAGCCGTCCAAGTTTTTTACCATTACCATTCTTACGATCCGCGAAATCGAAAACAACCGTTTCCTGATAAACGCTGTCAAGCATACTCTGAAGCGCAAGCTTCATTCCTCCGGTTTTTCGCGAGAGCTCAAAGGATCTAAAACGTCAATTCAGGTGAAGAAGTATTTCTACGGTCAGGTTGAACACCTGAAATTTGGAATTTACGCTCTTACTCTTAACAAGAAAAAACTATATGAACGCCTTACTCAAGAAAAAGAGCGTGTTTATAACTACGTGGCTCGCCTGGTACTTGACCAGATTCCGTTTGAAAAGGCGGTGACACGAGTGCAGCTTGTGGTCGACAAAAGCAAGGCAAAGCCAGAGATAGAGGAATTTAATAATTATATCGTCAACCAACTTGCAGGCAGGCTTGATCCCAAGGTGCCGCTTAACATTGACCATCACTCTTCTCACGAGAGCTTCGGTTTACAGGCCGCCGATCTTTTCTCGTGGGGAATTTTTCGTAAATATGAAAGAAAGGATACGGAGTGGTTCTCGATATTTAAGGAAAAAGTAAAGTACGACGGCGTGTTTTTGGCGGAAAAAAAATGAGCGTGCCCTGCAGGCTCGTTATGTCTAGGCTATGGCCAACCTACGGAAGGGAACACCTAGAACCACCTACAGCGGACTTACCGCTCATTTCTAATTATACACAAAGTTATCATAATAACAAGACAAATAACAAGACATCAAGTTATCATGCTCAAAATGGCTATTAGTAGACCAAATATTCATATATGAAGACTTGGAATATAATTTTTCTTTTCCTGCTTTGTCGTGATGCATCTCGTTTCTGTTCTTCCCGATCAACCCTTTTTAGGTGTTTAGGTGTCAGTCGTTGAATATTGAAGTCCGTCTGAATTTTTGATGCTCTATTTGTGATACTGCCCGCGCCAGACGGAAGGACGACGCAGAGCGATTCTTGTGACACACACCGATAAAATCCAGATCATCATGAGCGATCCCAGAGGGTGAAGAAACGCGTACCAGGGATTGCTGCGAAGCATTTTGTTTCCAATAAAACGTACAAGTACGATAATACCTGAAACGGCCGCGCTTAAGAGTAAAATGGTTTTGTCGAAATGCGCGGAGTGAGTAAAATAGAAATATTTTTCTAGTCCGCAAACGACGAACGGCAAAATTGAAAATAATAAAAAAAGAAAAATTTTATGAAGAATGGCCGGAACATTTTTGTTGAATAGATAGGTGAAGATACGCGTCCAGCCGACGTTGATTTCTTTTAAGCTGCTGTACATGCGGGTTGAGTAAATCAGAGTGCCGTCCAAAAATTTCACGGTGAAGCAGGCCTCTTTTAGTTTTTTGGCCAGGGCTACATCCTCCACCACCTCGTTTTTCACCGCTTCGTTGCCACCCACTTTTTCGTAAGCCTCGCGACTGACCAGGATGAACTGTCCGTTGGCGAAAACCACGCCGCTTTTGGGGTCATTGGTTTTTTCCGGGTGAAACCAGAGTGTCAGGCTCGAAACGGCCAAGGGTTGGACAGTTTTTTCCCAGAAGCTTTTGGATTCTGTTTCGGGGACAAGCGTCAAAAGATCGATATTCTGCGTCAGCGCCGTGGTGACAGCGGTTTGCAGGCTTTCCGACGTGTGCGTCGTATCGGCATCGGTGAAGAGAAAATAGCGCCCCGTGGCAGCTTTGGAACCCGTGAACATCGCGTAATTTTTTCCGGTCCAGCCTTCAGGTAATTTTTCTATACGCACGATTTTTAATGATGGGATATCCCCCGGCATTCTTGACGCTTGGACATCTTTCAAAATCTCCGGTGTTTTATCCGTCGACCGGTCGTCCACGACAATGATTTCGTAATGGGCGTAAGTTTGTTTTAAAAGAGATTCAAGGCAATTGGAAATATTTTTTTCTTCATTTCTCGCCGGCACAATCACAGAGACTTTTGGTGTCGAAGGGCCGGGCAGGCGCACGGGCTCTAGAGGCGGATTTAATTTTCTGAGCTTCGAAATCCAAAAGGCACGCCACACCCATACGAGGAAAATATATAGAAGAATTGTGGAAACAGCCGTTTTATAGGAGAGAATAGCCGCCATCCGCGAGTAAAGTTTGACCAAAGATCCAATTAGCTTCGGGGCTTAGTAAAAACGAGACGACGTTCGCAATATCTTCAGGTTTTCCGAGTCGTCCGCCGGGGGTGCGGCGCAAGAATTCCTTTTTCATCATTTCAAAGCGCGGAAACATTTTTAACGATTCTGTCTCCACAAGACCGCTGGAGACGGCGTTCACATTTATTTTGTGGGGCGCTAGCTCAACCGCCAGGTAGCGCACAAGATTTTCAAGAGCAGCTTTCGAGACACCGATGGCACCGTAGTCTGGTGTGAAGCGCTGGGCGCCGAGGCTTGAGATCGCGACGATTTTTCCGCCTTGGGTTTTCATCAAAGGAAGCGCCGCTTGAGAGAGTAAAAGAAGCGCTTTGGCGTTTACGTCCAGCGAAATATCCCAATCCTTTACGCGAAGCTGGCTCACGGGCTTAAAAACTCCGAGGGCCGCGCTGTGTATCAAAGCGCCGAGTTTATTCGTCTCTTTCTTTAAAGCACTGAAAATCGAAAGAACCGTGTCAGGGTCACCGACGTTTCCAGGTAAAAGCACAACCCGGGCCCCTTTTTCTTGAGCTTCTTTTTTCATTTTAAGGGCTGGCTCGTCGTCGCGCAGGTAATTCACAAATAAGCAAACACCTTTATTGGCCTGCGACAGCACAATGGCCCGCCCGATCCCCCGCGACCCGCCGCTCACGAAGATAAACTTTTCTTTCGTTTTCATAACCGCTTAATTTATCACCATTGGAAGTGTGGCGCAATGATAGAATATTTGTGCTAAAATGTCGCGGATATGACGACTCAAGAAGATGAAATTAGACAGGCGCAGTGGGAAAAAACGCGCTTCAATCTGTGGATCGTGTGGCTTCATGTTTTGGCGATGCTCGTGTTGGGTTTTAGTCTTTTTCCCGTGATTTTTTTCTTTTACAGCGTATGGAAGGCGCTTGCCGCGCACGCGGTGTGGCTTAAAATTCTAGCCCTCTCATTCTCCGTCGCCTTTGGTTATTTCTTATTCGGGACAACTCTCATTTTTCTGTGCGTTTTGGTGAAAAATATTTTTGGGTTTAAAATCACACCGGGCCTGCACACCATTCATTCCAAAGAAACTTTAAGCTGGATGGGTTACAATTCCATGATCCTCATCGCCAATAGCGCTTTTTTGGATGTGTTCCGGCTGTCGCCTTTTCAAACCTTTTTTTACCGCCTGATGGGCGCCAAAGTCGGCCGGGGTGTCAACGTCAACACAGCGGGCCTGGCGGATCTCTCACTTTTGGAGATTGGGGATGAGGTATTGATCGGCGGAGGGGTGGCATTGATTTGCCATGCGTCGGAGCGTGGATTTATCCGCCTGGCGCCGACGAAGATCGGAAATCGGGTGTCGATTGGCCTTGGCTCTGTCATTATGCCGGATTGCGAGATAGGCGACGGCGCTTCTATCGCTCCTTGTAGTTTTGTGCCTAAAGGGACGAAAATCCCGCCGAGGGGGGTGTTCGGCGGAAATCCCGTGCGGGATTTGAGGGCCGAGCGGCGG